>Ga0209727_1001760_pt1 | contig 16872 bp, 49 predicted proteins | sample RifGroC1_FD_183995 | JGI IMG/M metagenome (GOLD analysis project Ga0209727, IMG submission 183995) | Groundwater microbial communities from Rifle, Colorado, USA - Groundwater C1 (SPAdes) (version 2) | ecosystem: Environmental > Aquatic > Deep subsurface > Groundwater | place: Rifle, Colorado...
CATCGATACTCTTCCTGAACTAACCATATAAGTAGGTTTTACTTCTTGTGAAGCATACCTTGTATCTTCTCTAATAAGTTTCATCATTGATTCGTGATCTAAATTCATTATAATCTCTCCTTTTTATTTTAACAAATAAAATCAACAACTTAAAGTATTTCATTTTTCTCTTTTTGCAAGCTCGACTCCCAATGTATTTAATTTCATAATAAGTTTTTCTCTATATTCTTTTAACTCATCTTCATCATCTGCATAGTCCCAATTCAACCAATCATCAAGATTATTATTAATGTCTTCATATAATTCTTTTGCAAGTTCAAATAAATCTTTTTTAATTTCAAATACTTTTACATCATCTTTATCTACAATTACATAACTTTGATACCATGATACAATTAAATGAAAGTCCCATCCTTCTGCATCAAAGAAAATTACAGTAGGTAAATTATTTTGTAAAGCATAGATAAAAGCATTTAAACAATCATTTGGAATGTCTGTCATATAACTTGCTCTTTCTGAGAATCCTTCTAACTGTACATTGACCCATCCGTATTCAGGTTTTGTTAACATAATTAATTCCTTCTTTCTTATTTTAATTTTAGTTTATTTTACTCTTGCTCCACTTTATCAATCACTACTTTACCTTCTTTGTCATAAATAGGAGACATAGCTCTACCATAACCAGAACTAATGTAATAGTAGTTAACACCAGATTTCTTATCTATTAACACATAAACATCTGAATCTGTGGCTCCTCCTGATGTAAAGCTTTTTACTGTAAATTTATTTCCTAATGCATCGTCACCTTTATTTACTCCACATCCAGTTAAAGCAACCATTGCAATAATTGATACTATTAATAACTTTTTCATAATTATTTTCCTCCCAAATCTGCATATTTACTATAAATTTCATTAACCTTTTCTAGTTTCTTATCTTCTAAAATCTTTCTCCATCTAGCAAAATATTCACCTTGCATATTACCATAATCATGATGTACTCCAACACCCCATATAAGTTTCATATCTTTTAATCTCCACATCTGAGGTGCTTTATGATAATTGATAAATAGGAAATAATGTTTATCTGTTCCTTGCTCAGATTCTACCATATCTTTGAAAATTGCTAGTTCTTCTGGTTTCTTAGATGTTACTTTATGTAAGATCATCTCTGCATGATCTTTATAAAGCAATCCTAATTTATTTGTGAATCTACCTTTTTGCCAAACAAATGAACCAGTTTCCATAACGTGTTCAAATATTTCTAGGGCAGACGCAGGAGTAAAATGTTGGCTTAGTTTGGTTGTTAGATTTGTTAACTCTGATTTGGTTAATTTTCTCTCATAATCAATACGCATTTATATTTCCTTCTTTCAATTAATTATTTTTCAATTACTACTTTGCAGTTTGCAACTCTTTTAATTTAACTAACTTTAAATTAGTCCTAATCTTAGGTGTATATTGTCTATGTATCTGATGGTTTTCTTTTTCTTCGAGCATTTTAACCAAAGGTTTTAGATCATTAACTATCCATTTATATTTATTTATAACCCCTCTGATCATATCCATCTGTTCTTCTTGATCTTTGTAATGTCTTCTCTTGTGTCTTAGTATTTGAAGTTCTTTTGATCGCAAGCATTAAATTTAGTTAGTTCTAATTCATGCAAAAGATCATCTTGTTCAGAATGGATATCTCTAATTTTTTGATTAATTGTATCCATTTCATGTTTTAAGTTTTCAAAGGATTCAAGAATTGTTTTGATTAATGGAATTATATTCATTATTTATTTCATCTTCCTTCCATTCGAGTAATATCTTGATGATCTTTTCACGTTTTGTTAGTTGTTTCATAATAATTTTTTCCTTTCACTTATGCTAATTTTACTTTATCAAAATTCAGTATATTTTTCTTGTTAAGAATTTGTTGACCACCTTTTTTAGTTTTATATTTAACCAAATACAAATTATCACCTACTTTTTGTATTATTTCAAGTTCTACTCCTGTGCTTTTATGAATCAATCTGTAGTCATCTAATGGAGTTTGTTTCTGAACTGGTAGAGGAATTGGTGTAATAACATTTTCTGCTTTACTAATGACTTTTGGATGATATACTTTATTATCAGTCAAATTAGTTAATATATTATCTTTTCTAATGACTGCTTGATGTGAAGTATTTAACGCTTGAATATTTTTATCAATAAAACTAGTTTTAAGTTATTGTAATGGTTCCAATTCATTCTTTATTTCTCTTCTTTTGATTCTATTATCATAAATCATTTTAGCAAATTTATAACCATCTGACGCATTAAATTTACCGTTTTCAATCATATGTAGTACATCTTGTTCATATAAGTCTACTTGACTTAATTCATTGGTTAGTGTCTCAAAATCATGTTTAATATCACTGTATATTTCTAATAATTGCTCTGAATAAATTTTAGCTTTACACATTTTAATTTCCTTCTTTCTTATAAATTTAGTTGTTTATACACATTATCTAGTTCGTCCCTTGTGATTCCAATATAGCGTAAACTTTCCTTTGGACTAGAATGGTTAAGAATGGACTGGATTCTGGTGATATCAACACCTGCCATATAAGCCTGATAACCCATAGTTTTTCTGCAAGAATGTGTCGAAATTTGTTCTTTTATGCCTGCTGCTTTTGCTGCTTTACTTAATATTTCATGTGCTCTTTGTCTAGTGATTGCCTTATCTCCCTTCCTAGACCCAAATAGAACTGTCTGAGTGGATGGTAATGAAGCAACATATTCAGTTAAAGCATCAACCACATTTGAACTAAATGGGAAGGTTTTTGTTTTGCTTGTTTTCTTTTCCTTTACTGAAACACGATCTCTTACTTTACCATTTGCATCCACAACATCAGACAGATTAAATTTTAATAAATCACTAATTCTTAAACCTGAATTAATTCCTAATACGAATAATGTCCAATCTCTAAGACTTTGAGATTTTAGATATTGTTTCATTTCCTCAATTTTCTTTTTGTCTCTGATTGGTTCTACTGTTTGCATTTACAATCACCATCCTATCATTATATCTTCACTGTAAGCCCAGAATTTGACCTGTACGCTTCTTTACCATCATCATTAACACTAATATACACTACAACAGATAAAACGATTAGAGCAATGATTATAAGTTTAGTTCTCATGATTATGCCACCTCTTTCTCATAATATTTATGTTCAGCCTTATGAATGATTATATTAGAGTTTTTTGGTTTTATAACCATGAGAAAATTAAAACCTTTAATAATTTATTTTTACACTATGTAGTATCACATTCCAAAATAAGCGATTTCCAACAATCCTGTTTCTTTCAATATTCTTTTTACCAGTGGCCTACAGATTTCTTTTGATTTGCCATGATCTGTCAAAGTTATAGATTTTTTAGTTTCTACATTTTGAAATGTAATATGCGAACCAGTTTGCCGTAATCTTATCCAATTATGTTTATGTAATAGTTGTACTAAGTCTTTTAGGGAGAAGCCTTTCATCCTCATTTATAAATATCGCCTCCTTTATAATTTTATTTTATATAATAGTTTAATCATTCATGTGTGCTCCGTAATTAAACGCTAAAATTAATGCTGTTAAAATTAAATATATTCCAACGCAAATCATTTTATCATATCCCTTTCTAATTTTATTTTCTACTAATCATAAAAACCCTTGATATAAATTCAGAAGTAAAATAATATTTATCTTCTTTTTTAATAATAAAGTCCCTTGATAATAATTCATTGAAACAAAAATACTTATGTCCTGTTTCATTATATTGTGCTTCAATCTCTTCTAATGTAAAAGGATACCATCCTTCTTTTTTCTGTGCTAATTTCACAATGTGTTTTGCAGATACCTCAGTTTCAGAATTACCAAATGCTCCATAAAAATGTTTATCAGTATTTATAGCGTATGGAGTAATTATTAGTTATGCACAGTCAACTAAATTCATTTTAAAACATCTCCCTTTTAAAATATGTATTCTTCCATTTGTCACGATAAGACTCTTTACGTTTAAGTATTTGAGCAATAGATTCCCACCATTGTTTAATACTCATTATTTTATACCTCCTCAACTAACTACTAACCTTCCACCACATTTACAATGATATTTTTCAGGATTTCTAATCACACCTGATATACGATCTTTATAAGATTTCTTATGACATTTTTGACACTCAATAGTATATTTAGCATTTGGTGATATATCTCTTTCTACTCCAATGTTTTCACAGGAGTTAGTTCTCGATATATTATATCCATATGCTCTATTCATTTTACTTACATGAGATTTCCATAATGCTTGATGGTTTAAGGAGCCAAGGCAAGTATGTAGAACTTCATGGGCTAAAGTTTGTTTTGCCATTTTATCTTCTGCTTGATCAAATATTGAGGATAATTCAATAAAGAATTTGTCTGATTTTCTAGAGCATCTCCCAAATCTTTTTGCTCTAGTATTAATAATGACGTTTGGATCAATGTTTGATGATATTGGAATGTTAAGTTGTTTTGCTTCTTTGATTACCTCTTGGAGAAGTCTATTGTATCTCATTTTGTTTCCTCCTTTGCAACATAAATTTTTAATCTTTTCTCAAATTCTTCTAAAGTTAATTTACTCATTGAAATTGATAAAATTTTGAAATCATTAGATGTAATTTTTAGATTTACTTTGCGAGTATCAAACTTATATTTTCCAATATGATACATACCATGTCTGTCTAGATTTGCGCCATGTTTTATGAGAAGGGAGTTAATATTTGCAATGTGTTTTTCTCTTGCGGTTGAAGTCATTTTTATGTACCTCCTTATTTTTACTTAGACCATTTTTCTTTTAATTTTTGCATTACTATCTTAACCTTTTTTCCTTTATTTTTACCAAAGAAGATAAAGTAATCTTGGTCAATATCCCACCAAAAATTGTTAGTATTCTTCTTCCCTGAGATATAGTCTTTCATATCACAAAATTCTTTATACCCATATGGATTAATAGATAAATGTAAAGCATTTTCCTTTACGGATTCAAATAAGTCTTTGTGGCAGTAAACTTTCATAGAACTTCCTTCATGGTCTTTTACTTCGTTAACAGTGAATACTTCATATTGGTCAAGAATATCAACCATCCTATGGAGAGATTTAGGCAAGGCTCCCCATTCAAACTCGGAAGACCCCATGTAGTCAAAGTCTAAAAGTGAATCAATGCCTACGATTTCTTCATTTTTGATATTGGTGAATTTAGCTCTTTGCACCAAATAAGGTTTTCTAATTTCTTTAGTTTTCATCTTTTAATACCTTCTTTAAAATATTTATTTCTGTATTTATAATATCACATATACAATATAAAGTCAATTACACAAAGTAATTAAAATGCAATTTTTAATGGATTTAGTGTGCTCTGAAACGTAGGTATAGCTTGATTTTTAGAAATTGGAAATCTTGAAATTTAAGAAATAATAACTTTACTATCTTGATTTTCAACACATGCATAATATAATTTCTCTAAAACTTTTAATGCTCCCTTACAATTTCCCCATCCATTTTCAGGATTCATATTCTCATAATGCTTTTGGTCATTCTTCATTTTTAAAATTGAATTTTCAAGTAATAGTAAACAATCTTTTGCTGATTTGCCATATAATTCATATAACCCATCACCACCAATTGCATCTCTAAACATACTGGCAACATTATAAGTATAGTTATCGTCATATACTTCTTTTTCGTCACAGTTAACTAAATTAATATCATAGCTCATTTTAAGATTCCTTCTTTCAATTTGTTAATTATATTCTTTCTTAATATAGAACACTCCACTTTGGAAAACTTCAATTATCTCTGATGTATGAATCATTTTAAAATTCATCCTTCCACATATTATTACTGGTTCCTTCTTTATAACCCATAGTCAACCACATGAGTTTATTTGCTAATATTTCATGATCCCATTCTGATTGATTGCTATTTTTGAAGTGAATATAGATTTTAATAATTCCTCTTCCATGATTTTGTCTCCTTTCTAAAACTGTTAATTTATATCTTCAATAATTTTTCAATATTATTTGCATGAATACCGACTTTTTTCAATACTTCAATATATCTTAAACAATCAGCAGACAAATTAAAGAAAAATCCATTTGCTGTCATATCACTATTAGGATTTTTTGAAACATAATCACGCATTTGATTTATTTCATATTCACTTCTACACAACAATAATAAGTCTCTCGCACTATACTCATCAATTTTCATTGTAAAATCTTTGCCACCTTTCAAATAAGTATTCTATTCACTATCATCAAACTTAAAATGATCTCTAATCATAGATGATAATGGTTTAGGATAATCAAATTTGCCATCCAATACTTCCAAATTGTAAACTCCAATACTAATATAAATTTTGTTCAATAATTCTTCTGCTTCTTTTAGATATTCAATTTCTTCAAGTAATTTATCTAATTCCATTACTAACCTCCTGTAACATACTTTTAATCTCTTCAGGAATCTCATCTTTATCTTTCCAATACGCCTGACCAATTCGGCATATTTTACTTAAAGAATTATGACCCCTACACATGCTCGATCTTCTTTCATAAGCAGAACAACTATGTAGTCCTAACTCATCTACAGTTAACCATTTGCAAACAGATCCTTGTTCTTCAATGTTTTCATTTATATAATCATCTAAACTATCTTCATTTACGGTTTCTAGAAAATCAGGAAACAAATTGCTTGTTTCATATTTAGGCACAAAACATAAATACCCTTTGCAACAATGCCCACATCTTAAACATTTAGACATTTTTATTCCTCTCAATCTATAAAATAATTTAACCTAATGAAATTGTAAGTATCTCTAACTTTAGTACTACCTATTTCATCTAAAATATCAAACAAAAAGTCTTTTGCATTATATTTTAATAAATAACTAAATGTTCTTGATATAATTTCTCTTGCATAACCTTCAATATCTTCTCCATATTGTTCATCTATACAATGCCCCGTATCACCTCTAGAACCATCTCCAAGACGTTTAAAGTCATAGGCATATGTGTATGGGAATCTGCTTGATTCAATATGACTTTTAATTCTTCTTCCTAATTTTGGTTTGATATTATTCATTATTTCTTCAATTTTATCGTCTCTCTGGATTTCTAATTCTAAATATGTCATACTAATTCCTTCTTTCTTTTAAAATTAGCCCATAAATTCCCTGTTTCTTGGGATATTATAATCTTACTCGTAATCCTTCAAGATTGCTAACATTTTTGACTCCAACTAAATACCATTCGTCAGTGTTCCAAGACATTTCAATTCTTGTTGGTATCCATTCTCTACCTATTTTTACCTCAAAAGTTTCACCACAATGTAATCCACCTTCTCTTGTACCATCTTCGTATAAAATATCCATACGCTCTGAACTTAGATCATAATATAAAGTTCCTTTAGTCTTTTTCATAAATAATACATCTCCTTTCAAATTCAAACAAAGTTATTTTCCCTATAATCTCCAAGAATCATCTCAATCTCACTTAGCTGAAAATTTTCTTTACCTGTTAGTAATTTACTTTGCACTTGTTGGATTTTTATACAGTTAAGTAACAACAATATCTGGTCATCTGATAGTATTAGACGTTTCTCTTGTTCCTGACTATTTTTTAAGTTTTCATTTGATAAATAAGCATCTCGCTCATCACTGATCCCCATAAGCCAAAGTGTATCAACATTAAAATGTTTTGCTAATACCTCAATCGTTGTTCTTTTAGGTGACATTTTAGCATTAATATATCTGGATATAGCACTGGGAGTTAAATATATTATATCACTTAAAGAATAAGTAGTTAAACATTTTTCTTTCATTAATTCACGTAATCTTAAGGAGAATTTATTGACATCTAATTTTAACTTCATATTTTCTGTATCCTTTTCTATATTAACAAAGTGTTTTATTGATACAAATTAACAGGAATGATTTTATGGACTCCCATACCACTGTATTCTTTATCTTTCATTTCTTTGTCTATCCATTCTTGTGCCTTCTCTTCTGTTTCAGTGACTACACAAACTGTATCTGAAACATTATTAGCAAACCATCTAATAATTACTACAAACATTTTAATCATCCTTTCAAATTCCGATAATATCTATCTTTCCTCGGACGTTATTAATTCACTGCCGATTTGATCTATAAACTGGTACAATCTTTCATACGCACTTATATATTCATCAATTCGTTGCTCGCTAATATCACTTTTACGATTCCAGACAATATCATTTAACTCTCTTGAACCAAATACAATATTATGTTTATTACCTAATTCTTTTAATTTGCTTAATTTAATCTCAAAAATATCGTGTTCTTGGAAATATTTTTGCTCTTCCTTATATAAGAGATTGCATAAATCATGAAACCATTGATTAACTATATTCTCTCCTGTATATGCCATCTGATAAGAATATTCTGTTGAAGGACAAATTACACTCATTATCTTAAAATCTGTACCAAACACGTAATACCTGCCGACTTTATAATTAATATCAATAATTTTTCTTTCATCATTTCTTTTAATCCATGCTTTATGTGAAACAGTTTTTACATTGTCCCAGTTATCTTTTGGTAAGGAATCTTTTTCAGCTTCCCATTTTTGCAAAATATTCAACATATAAGATGCAATGCCATCCTTTAGATTATCAATAAACTTAATCTTTTCCTCTTCGTTTAACTGTTTTTCAATCTCAAATATTTTAAACTTACCGTCCGTATTTCTAGCATTAGACACATATTTGTTGGAAGCGTTCATGTTGTAAAATCTCAAATCTTCTACTTTGTAGTTCATTGCTAATTAACTCCTTCTTAACTGCTCACCCTTTGTTGAGTCAGTTTAATTTATAATAAACGATCTGCGTTTTTGTATATAAATTTTCTAATTCCATCAAAATCATTAACACCTTTTAACAATAATCGTTTACATCTTTCAAGAATTCCTAAATAATGTACGAAGTCATAATCATGATATGTTGATTTAAATTCGTTTTGTATTTTATCAGTAAATTCTTGATTTGAAATGCTCGTAATATCTGTCAATAATCGTTCTTCTTGCATTAACAAATTAATTCTGCTTTTACCTTCTCCAGACATCATACCATAAAAATATGGATGATATTTTATGTTTATCATATAATCACTCCTTTCTTATTATAAGTTCATCTTTCCTTGGATTAACTCTTGATAATAGTTTTTACCACTCTTAATTCAATAGCATCAACATCTTCTATGAGATCACCAAGGAAATCAACTCTTTCTAACAACTCTTCCTCCGTATCAAACCATTCAAAATCAGATACTCCACTTCTGATTCTATATGTTAACAAAAATTCTTTGTTATTCATTCATTATACATCCTTTCTTTCATATCCAAGCAAATCGTGCTTTCCTTGGATCAACTTAATATTTACCATCTAGATAAGTATCTGTTAAATACTGGTTGTAATCCTGCCACAACTTCAAACATTTCTTAATTTTTTCTAAGTTAAAATCATTAATAGGTACTTCTAAATTGAACCAATTATCATAATCATTTCCACCATGACTCACTTTCATTTGATATCCATAAGTTTTTACATTATTTAAGAATTCATCATACTTTAACCTCTCTTTTTCTTTGTCTAATATTTTTCCGTCATTGGCTATCATCTTATAATCAATAAGCCAATCGGTTAATGTTAAATTATTCTTCTTTGATCTATTAATTGGAATTTTTAAAAAATATTCTTTTCCTTCTAATAATAGATCGCACTGAATATCTGACCCCTCTTTTAATATATTGTAAGAACATAAGTTTTCTTCTACAAAACTTCTCAAATGAGATGGAATGAATTTATACTCTTCTTTATCATATTTACTATAGAATTCTTCTCCATTAATAAAAACATCCATTGACTGACCTACAATATCAAAGACAATTCCTTTATCAGTCTGTAAAATATTAACCCTAATGATTTCTCCATTGCTTTCTGTTGAAAATGTGTTTAATAATTTATCTTTCATATTTTATTCCTCCTTTTTATTCCTAGCAAATAGTATTTTTAATGGTTTTCCAACATACTTTCTGACCACAGATATCCTTCTAAATCCTCGTTGATCCAAAAGACTTTTCTGTCATCGGTTTTAAAATCCCCAATTGTAACTTCTTGACCTGCGAATTTTAACATTCCATTATGACAATAAATATTATCATATTTGATATCTGCTTTTAAATCTTTTCTTACTCTTGCTTTTTCATTAAATTTCAACATAGATTAAATCCATCCTTTCATTTGAGGATTACTCAACAGAATCTACATAGCCTCTCATATAATCCTTTGCCAATTGTACACCTTCTATTTTACCTTTTAATCTTTTATGTTCTTCGGAATTTGGCAAATGAGCAATAAGTATAGTTTTTAATTCAATTTCTGCTTTATCTAATCTGCTATGCAAATCTAAAAACGCATCTTTATAATTCATTATTGCACCTCCTTACACAATATAACTACTATTTTCAACCCATAACCCTTTATCTACTAATTGACCTATCGTGACCTTCCTAATTTCATCATCTGGAATATCTGCAATAATGTTTGCATTTTCTTCCAATGTAGTGTGATCAATGGTATGGCCTAAATGCAAAGACATGAATACATGAAAATGTGGATATTCATTTGGGTTATAATCTTCAAAATCTACTGGTTTAATTAGTCTGGAATTTTCAATATGATTTTCGAACATAACTGGAAGATAAAATATAGTTGTCATAATGACATTACTCCTTCAAATTGCTTGCCCTGTGTCAAGTCAATTATCTAAATGTTTAAATTAATTTGTTCCTCTGACCAGTCTGTTTGATAATAACCCGATAATTCTCCTTCCTCTTCTACTTCATAAATTATACTCCATTCTATTAGTTTCTGTATTTCTAATTCAACTTTTTCATAAATCCAATTTTTCATTGTTTCAGAAAAATTGCTATACATTAGAAATTTTTCAAAATCATCAATTATGTCTTGGCGTGTAGCATAAAGAGTTTTCTTCACATATTTGACAATTGTTTGTTGTACATCATTTTGTAATTTCATTAGTAATCATTCCCTTCATGGTTTAACATTTATCAAGTCAATTATATACTCGTAAAAATCCTTATGTTGCTTTCAATCTCATCTTTGAGTCTTTTAATACTTTCTTCAGACAATGAATAAATTTGTTCTGACATTAATTCGCGTTCTTCTTCAGAATTGGTTCTACCAGTCATTTTCCAATATATAAAATCTGTTACAACATCTCTTAAATCATTAGTTCCATTGAAATCTACCATTATTAATTCCTCCTATGCTTAATATGAAATTAGACATTGATCGTATTATCTTATTAATCTTTTTACGCCTTTGAATATCATATACAAAATTAAACCACTGGGTATTGCACCAACATATATCATTAAAATTGAAATTAGATATGAGACATATTGATTGGTAACAGAAGTAAAGTGTAACATTAAGATTAGAGCAATAATACTTACGATCCAAGATATGAAAACAGGTTTAATTATTCTTTCAAGTTTTTGTAATTTACGTTCAATAACCCGTTCTCTTATTTCAGCCATTTTTTCATTTAGAAGTTTATCAGTATTCATCTCAAATTTCTCCTTTCAACTCTTTATTAATTTGATCCGCAATTTCTTTTACCTTATCTGTATCAATTTCAATTTTTGGTATAAAAACTGGTTCTATGCATCCATCTTCAATCAAATCTTGTCTAAACTGAATTACTCCATTAACCTCTTCATAATCTGGACTGCATTCTTCGCACACACATTTTTTATCATCCCAAAATACTGCCTGTGGATATATTGCATCCTCAAAACATTCATTGCCACATGCCGCACATTTCATTAATCCCAACTCCCCTTTATATCTCAATTTATTCGTTTGTTAATATACGAGTGTCTTCCTTTAGTTGATGCATGAGCTGCTTTATTGTTCCTTCTGACAATGAGTAAATAGTTTCTGTTAATGATTCCCTTTTATTTTCATCTGAAACTTTTACTTGAGAATAAATAAAATCTGATATCACATTTCTCAAATCATTTTCGCCTTTAAAATCAACCATTATTAAAACCATCCTTTCTAACTTCTCTGTATAATTCACCTTTAATCATTCTGCATTTTAAACCCAACTCTTTAGCTTTTGCTTTTTCTTCTTGAAAAAAGGTTATTATCTGCTGTCCAACATTCATAATGTATGCCATTTATGTTTCTGTAACAATGGCATGAATCTTTTGCGCCACAATTGTTATAACTAAATGTTGGTTTTAGCATTTTAAATTTCTCCTTTTAACTCTTCCAAATTAATATTCAACACCTTGGCAACCCTCAACAATTCTTCTCCTGTAAAACTGTTCCTCATAATTTTATCTACAAATGTTTTGTACTTGATTTCTGATTGATCAGCTACCCATGTTTTTGTTCTGCCTTGTTGCTCAATGGTATTTGCAATGTGTTCACCTAAGTTCATACAATCACCTTATGTCCTTTCTTTTCTCCTTCAATTTATTACCTTAACTATATTCTACTCCTATTATATGCTAATGTCAAGATAATTATACCAAAATTACAGACTTAATTCCAAATAAATGAGACAAAGGTAGTTTAAAATTGCGTTTTCAATGTATTTGGTCTATATAAAATTAATCAAATATGAATAATAAAATTTTTCATAATCACCAATAAACTTTTCAGCACTTTCTATAGAAGCAAAACAACCTGAAGGATTATAAGGTTTTATTAAATCGTTTACTGTAATATGTATTTTCTTTTTATGCTCCGTAATTGAAACACATAAAAGTAATGGATTTGGATAATTGCCTTTAATACCTAATACCTTAAATTTTTTTTGGTATATTTGATTCTTCAAAAGTGTCCATATTACAATCGAATCTTTCTTTCGAGTAGTCAAATAGTTCCTCATTGGATTGATTAAATTTTTCATTAGTTGGATAAAGAGTAATAAGAACTTTCTTTGCTTTAGAAAACACCATAATAAATTTATCTACTAGAACGTGCCATATTTTATTTTCCTTCTTGTCTAAGTTTTTATGCTTATTACTGGATATAAATGTTCTAAGATATTTTCTTGCTCGATTAATATCATCAATTGTCCAAGTGATATAACCAAGTTCTCTTTCTAAATATCGCTCACAGGCATGATTAGTAATGTAAACAAACATTTTTATTTTCCTCCTTTAAATACTTTGAAAGTATTATTTGAATTGATCTAAAATATACACCTTAAATTTATTAATACTTTTTAACTGATCAAATATATTTTCTTCAAGAATGTACCAACCATAGGTATAATTATCCATGATGGTTTCAATCAAATGAATCATACAAGTATCTTCTTTATTAAGTGATTTTTCATTTTCTAAAATGTAATTTTCAACCTCACAAAGTTTTTTTGTGTTTTTGATATGATTAATTGAATTTGTCATCCCTGCATTTATTAAATTTTGTTCAAATTCCTCAATACTAATATTCTCAAAATGATCTTTAATTACCTTTAATCGTTCGATAGCGTTCATTTTACATCCTCCTATGAATTCGTCATTTTAATTGACATTAATTAGATTAAGTTTCATGTAACTTCCTTCTGCTTTTACCCAATAGTGTTTCTTGTCTCCATATTTTTCTGTTACTAATTCTACTGCTTGCTTTAATGTTTCAGCTTCTATCTCTATGTAGCAATCTAAATGACTTGGCTTACCGTTTAACCATTCATAACCAGATAATAGAGAGTTCTTCATTGTTACCTTAACCATAAAAGTATTCATGTTAAAATTCCTTTCATACGTCATTTAATTTCCCAACCATCCAGCCAAGGATCTTCATTTCTTCGTTCTTCAAATTCTTCAGTAAAATTACACTTATCTTCAGTCATAACATATCCTCGATTATCCATATAAATATATTCATCATCTGAGAAATATTTATGAGTTATCTTATGCCCTTCTCCCATTGCAATATATGCTTCTTTTTTAGTCATTTAGTTTTACTCCTTTCTAAATATGTTTGCATTGATATTCCCAAAATCCCCATTGATCTAAATGCCCGAAACCTCTTGATAAAGTATCTGAAATATCGGTAGAATATTTTACTTTTATATTATTGATTATTATGTATTCCTCTTGCTGTTCTGGATACATCGAATCCCACTCTTCAACATTAATATCACATGTGGATAAATAATCATCTTCGAAGTCCAATTCTAACATAATTATATTCCTCCTTTCTAATTAATTATATCCTTATCACATTTCAAACACTTCCAAGTCCTCTTATAACCATTCTTTTTATCCTTCTTGCCTCTAATTAGTTTGCCTAGACAATGAGGACATTTACCTTGACTTATACAAGCATTTGCCCTTTTCTGTTCTTGAATTGCTTCTCGCTCTGCTGTTATTCTATCTCGCTCCTCTTGTGGTCTAGCATTCCAACTTTTCTTTGCTTGTTGTGTTAATGCTGATAACATTGTTATACTAAGTAATGGATCTCCATAAGGATATGAATTTAACATATTATATTACACTCCTTTTATATTCTACAATTGCTTTCTTTAACCATGCCATACAAGTTAACGCCGAACAAAACAAAGAACAACCAATAAGAAAATTGCCTATTTCAATACCCATGCAAAATTGAATAAAATAAACTACCCATGATATAGATAAAAACACATAAAATAATATCATTAGTATATTCAATTCTTAATCAATTCCTTTCTTAATCCCATCTAAAAATATTTTATCTTTAAGTCTGTAATAATTATACTTGTCATGAAAATATCCATGAGAAACTAAATATTCAGGAATAGATAGTTTACAAACTGCTGCCCTCTTGCCTAGTTTTGTATATTCTTTTCGAGTTATAAATTCATTTGTGTTTGGATCTTTCCAAGATGTTATACCAGATTTCCAATGCATTTTTGTTGACTCCTTTGTGGGTTTTGTTATGGATTATATAGGAGTTCTCCATTGGGATGGCAAATCCTTCTAAACTATAGAATCTTTTGCTCTATTTAAATATTCCTTGGCTTTATCTATACTCCATGCGTGTATACTTTTTTCATTATCACCATATTGACCAAATCCCTTAGTAACATCATCAGATTTAAACATTTCTTTGAATGCTTTATAATTGTCCATCCATTCAATATTAATAACTCTTTTCCTCCAACCAATTTTTATATCGCCATCTGGAGTTGATACAATATACCAAGATGCACATTTTTCACATGAACAATATTCATTTGGAATTGCATTAAATTTTAATTCATCTAAATTGTACACATTCTTAAAGACATTTTGAAACTCTTTCAATTGTTTCTCGTTGTTGTGAATTTTTAAGCAATCTTTATGGTATGGTATTTGTTTATAATCTCTTTGTTCAATGGTTGTATAATCAACAATGTTATCTATAGTCCATTTGTTTCCACACTCAGGACAAATATCATCTTGATCTGGTATATTTTTAAATGTTCCTGACCACATTTTACAATAACGACCAAAGGTAATTGGATTAACAGTTCCATTTTTAACTTCGGTAGGTGTGTTCTCAATAAATTCTTGTTTGGATAGAAACATTGTCTGTCCAAATTGATCAAATTTTAAAGTGCCTTTCCATACGAATTCATTCAGTTTTATATTTTTCTTCTTTATGGCTACATATCTAATATTCATAATACGATGCAAAGTTTTTAAGCTTGTGATGTAACTGTTTATCCCTGAAGCAGAATTAAAAATAGTTTCATCTAATTCAAGTTCTTTCTTTTTATATTCTACCTCAACGTAGACCCTAGCATAATGATTCCCATTAGCATACTTCATAAAAGTTTCATAAGGAAAATAAGGACTTCCATCATAAAAGAACATATCAGGAATTATCTCTTCTCCGATATTTGCTACTTTACATTTAATGCTGTCTGTTTCAGCATAGTCATTTAAATTAAGGTGAACACGATCTCCGAATTTTGAGGATATACTTGATTCTAATTTTTGAATTTCTAACATTTCATTTTCCTTCTTTCACCTTAAAATTTAAGCATTTCAAACACTAGATTTATCTGCTAACGATCATTATTAAATTTCCTCTGTTCATCTACTGTTAATCTCTCAAAACATCTTGTGAAATCAGAATAAGATATAACATATCCATCAATATAATATTTGTTATATATGAAAAGTAATTTTGGATAATCTCCTATTTTCCATTTTAAATATGGTTTAATACATCGACAATTTGACATTTAAAAATCATCCTTTCTTAATTTATAATTAATGTCATAAAAGAGTGATTTTAAGGTGATCTATTATGACCATTTATTTTTTAGTTTTTGCATGGCAATTTCAACTTTTCTTGCCTTATCTTTACCAAAGAAAATAAAGTAATCTTGGTCAATATCCCACCAAAAATTATTCTTGTCTTTATTACCTTTTATATATTTTTGCATATCGCAAACTTCTTTATAACCATAAGAATTTTCTGACAAATGAATGGCATTTTCTCTTACTGGCTCAAATACATTTTTATTGCAATATATCCGCATTGAATTATCCTCAGAATCTTTTACTTTATTAACTGTAAATACTTCATATTGATTAAAATTTGCAACCATTCTACGCAAGGACTGAGGCAATCCACCAAATTCAAATTCTGCCGAACCCATATAATCCATACTTAACAACGAGTCAATACCAACAATATTTTCAATCTTAACATCTTTGAATTTTGCTCGTTGAACCAACCAAGGACTTTTAATTTCTTGA
>Ga0209727_1001764_pt1 | contig 16854 bp, 15 predicted proteins | sample RifGroC1_FD_183995 | JGI IMG/M metagenome (GOLD analysis project Ga0209727, IMG submission 183995) | Groundwater microbial communities from Rifle, Colorado, USA - Groundwater C1 (SPAdes) (version 2) | ecosystem: Environmental > Aquatic > Deep subsurface > Groundwater | place: Rifle, Colorado...
ATCCCATAAAGATAGCTGAGTTGACACATTACTTGTGTCAAGAAGAACACCACTTCGACCATCCAAAAGATTAATCTCGGCTGTTGAAACAAGTGCTCCGTCAAGTATGTTTAGTTCCGATGCAGAGGATGTTACCTGGCTCCCTGCAATATACAGGCTTGATACATTAGCTGAACCCGAAACATCCAGGTTATATCCGGGGCCTGATGTTCCTATACCAAGACGTGACGTTGCGTTATCCCACCATAGGTTATTACTACCTGATATCGAGGTAGAACCGGTAAAGAACGATACCTGGCTTGCAACACCTGAGCCTGATATGGTGGCAGTTCCTTGTGTATCGGTATCGGCTGCACAGTACCAAACAGAGGCGGATGAATTCCATTTAAGAATTTGACCGTTTGAGCATCCGCCTATTAGTCTTAAGCCCTCTGAGGTCACCTCAAGACCTGAGTTATTTGATGTGACGGCCGTTGTACTTGTTGTATCGGTATCAAGCGTTATGGCATCAGCCGAAAGAGCTATACCGTTTCCAGCACCAATATTTATTGTTGTGGCTCCGGGACCTGTGCCACCCGTTAAACCTGAACCTGCTGTTATGGCTGTTACAGCGTAGGTGCCTACATTATTTGAGTCAACAAGTGTACCTGTTCTTCCATCAAGTAGGTTTATTTCTGTCGCATCAGCTGTTACAAGAGAACCCGCCAAAAAGAGATTTGTCACATTAGCCGAACCTGCAACATTTAAAATGTATCCGCTATTTCCGGTAGTTCCAATTCCTACAAATGCTCCGTTGTCATATACCATTCCTGTGGCTAAGGTATTGGCATCTGTTATTCTGGCCAGGTAGTTGGCTGTTAAGGACGATCCGTCAACAAGTGTTGTTCCCCATACTCTTGAGTCTATATCACGTGTTTCTAAAACACCCGACGTTTGAAGAACAACTGAGTTTCCAGTCCCGGCTGATAAAGACCCAATACGGGCCGTTCCGTTAACATCAAGTGTGTATGAAGGAGCGGTAGTTCCGGCTCCAATCCTGCCGTTTGTTGTTACATAGTCGGTAGCTGTTAAAGGTACAAGATTTGAACCAACACGCTGCCAGTAGTTTGTACCCATAACAGCAGAGGATACCCATGTGAAACCTCCTGTAGCATTGTCATATGTTAAAACGTATCCGTTGGTGGGTGCACTTGTTACTTCAAGATCGGTTGCTTCTATTGTTCCATCTGTTATACCGGCACCCGAAAGGGTAGTGTTTCCGGCAAAAGTTAAACGGCCGTCAGCATCGACGGTAAAGGTGGATACACCACTAGATGACCCGTAAGTTCCGGCAGAAACTGATGTTTGTGCAAGTTCGTTTGCACCAACTACTCCTGTTTGTATCTGTAAATCGTTATATGGTCCCGACACATCACCGGAAAAGGAGGTGGCGGTAGTTAAATCATCAGATGCAAGTTGATCCCATAAAGATAGCTGAGTTGACACATTACTTGTGTCAAGAAGAACACCACTTCGACCATCCAAAAGATTAATCTCGGCTGTTGAAACAAGTGCTCCGTCAAGTATGTTTAGTTCCGATGCACTTGAGGTTACCTGAGAACCCGAAAGATAAAGGGAGAGTGTATTTAAAGACCCGCTTATATTTAAAAGATACGTTCCGACTTCCGTTGTTCCTATACCGACATTACCTGAATCGGCAACAAACACACTCGAATTTTGCAAACCATTTGTTCCGTCCCACCTGGCTAGGTAGTTATCGGTTCCTGTTCCTGTTATTCCCCCTATACCTGAGATTGAGGAGCACTTCCATGTCTGTGTGGTGTTATCCCAAGACAAAACTTGGTTAACCGAGCAACCTCCAAGAAGCCTTATTCCGTCTGCTGTTACCTCAATACCTGAATTAGATGATGTGACGGTTGTTACCCCGGTTGTCGCACTGTCTATTGTTAGGGAGTCAGCTGATACTAATATTCCGTTTCCTGCTCCTATATTTATTGTTGTGGCCCCGGGACCTGTTCCTCCCGTTAAACCTGAACCTGCAGTGATGGAAGTTATGGCATAGCTTGACACATTGTTTGTATCTACTAATGTGCCGGTTCTTCCCGCCAGCATATTTATTTCGGAAGTTGTGGCGGTAACACCGTCAAGGATGTTAAGTTCCGATGCACTTGCCGTGACCTGGGAACCTGCGACGAAAAGGGTAGAAACGTTGACGGTTCCTTCTACATTTAAAAGATACCCGGCAGCGGTTGTACCTATTCCAACAAATGCGCCGTTGTCATATACAAGTCCTGCCGTTATTGAGTTTGTATCTGATATTCGGGCCAGGTAATTTGCGGTCATCGTAGCGCCGTCAACAAGAGTGGAGCCCCAGACTCTTCCGTCTATTGTTCGGCTCTCAAGTACCCCAGCATTTTGTGTTACAACCTCGTTACCTGATCCTGCACTAAGACTTTGAACCCTAACATTTCCGGCAACGTCCAAATTATATAGAGGAGCACTTGTTCCTATACCGAGTCTTGCACTAGTGTTGTTCCACCATAAATTGTTATTACCCGTAAGAGAGCTAGTGCTGTCCCAAAACGCAACTTGAGTAGCAGCACCTGCTCCGGTAATACCGCCAACACCTGACACAGATGCACATTTCCACACCTGATTGATTGAATCCCATGATAAAAGCTGATTTGATCCGCAACCGCCTAATAATCTTAGTCCGTCTGCGGACGCTTCAAGTCCTGAGTTTGATGAAGATACGGAAGTTGTTCCTGTTGTAGTAGTATCGATAGCGACGCTGTCGGCAGAAATAGAAATTCCGTTGCCCGCCCCTATGTGTATTGTTGTTGCCCCAGGTCCTGTTCCCCCGGTTAAACCTGATCCGGCGAGTAGGGAAGTAATAGCATAGTTTGACACGTTGTTTGAATCTACCAAGGTTCCGGAACGTCCTGTGAGTAAGTTAAGTTGTGTGGTGTTAATTGTAGCCCCGTCAAGGATATTAAGCTCTGCAGCACTCGCTGTTACTGCGCTACCCCCTAACCTTAGTACGTTTGTGTTTAACGTTCCGTTTACGAATAATGTTGTTGTCGTTTCGTTGAAAGAAAGAAGTGTATTATCAGCTGACATAGTTCCCGCGGCGTCTGAGTAAAACACTGCGTTAGGTTGGTAACCGACAGTAGTAATGGGTCCGACAAAAGTACCGTAGATAGTTCCGGCTACTTCCAAATCCCCTTCTATATAAGAGCTTTCTTGCTGTCCTGTTATCCAAGCAGCAGTGGAGCTTCCGTTACCTATGTGTAAAGCAAATTGGGGATCCGTTCCTCCGATTCCCACGTTTCCATTGGGTGTAATTATCATACGTTCGACATCATTTGTCCTAATAGTAAGACCTGTATTGTCAGTAGTTCCGATAAAATCTGTCGTGCTATCTGTTCCTGTGTTACCTGCGAGTAGCCATGCGTATGAGGAGACGAAAGTGTCGGAGTCTGCCCAGACCGGGGCTGAACCACTCGACATCAAGATTTGGTTAGGTGTACCTATGGCTAAGGTTGTCAGTGTATTTCCGGTAGCGCCTATTACTATGCTTCCGGCAGGTATCGTAGTCAAACCTGTTCCTCCGTATTCCGGAGTGATAGCAGTTCCGTTCCAAACACCGGTGGTAATTGTTCCGAGCGATGTGATGTTAGTTGTCGGTAACGACGCCCAACTTCCTCCCTCGATCATTAATATGTTTCCGTCTTCGGAGTCTAGCTCTCCTACTTCAATCCCGCCCAGTCCTACCACTCTGACATCGTTAAGGCCGGTTCCCACAACGTCCCCGTTTATATCGATTGTTTCTTCCAGAGTAGTTTCGGTCACAACGTCTATCGCTAGTAGGTTATTTAGCGAAGCTTCTCCTGTCATATCTATTCGCCCCGTCGTAAGAGCACCGGTACCTAAGTTTGCATCAGCACCCTGCGTTTCTATACCGCCAAGTAGAGAGGAAAGTCCTGTAACCCTTAAAGTTTCATCGATATTCACATTACGTCTAAAATTGGCAGGTATGTTTATGTTGTATATGAAGTTTGTGACTTTATCTTTAGAGGCCAAGACGCTGCTAATGTCGAAGCTGTCGGAAGCTGTTTCGTTGCTTGTGTTAAAAGAGAGTATTTCGACGCCGTTGTTTGTAAATCTCACGTTTTCGGCTAATCCTGCCACTAGAAGTATGACTGCGAAAGCAATCGAAGCGTATTTTGCGGTATTAAATAACCTGGGTGCCGCTCCGGAGACATAGTTGAGTTTCAGATCCTGTCCGGCATTCTGGAACTCTTTACTTATCCGGGGTAACTTGACGTTAAATTTTGGTAACGTCAGTTCAAAGTGTTTTGCAGAATTTTGAACGGGGAGAGTAGGAGTGTCGATTGCTGAAAAGCAAATTTTCTTGCGGGCTTGTTTTTCTTCCTCCAGGATTTTTTTGAATCTGGTTACCTCAGTTACGTTGTATACCCTATAATTATTTTCTAATCTTTTCGAAGAAATTTTTCCCTCGGCCTCGAACCTTCGTAGGGTAGAGCATGAAACGTTTAATAAATTCGCAGCTTCGGCAACTTTAACATAACCTTCACTACGGAAAATGTTTGAGTCAGTATTTGAGTAATTTTTTTTGTTATTTTGGGCAGCGGTTTCCATGGCAGGAAGGTTTACTATTTGTTCACATTACAACAGATAGTAAAGTTATTATAAATAATAGAGGGTTTTTTTTACTCAGTCAATACTTTATTTTCTTTTAACAGCGACAAGTGATAAGGTTTTGCACCGATATGATTACTAGTATTTCTTATTGCGCCTCAAACCTTATCTTTGCCCTTATTGACAGCCTTTCCAAGGACTTAAATTATTAATGTGTGACAATGTGCGAATTACTGTTTTTGAAGACGTCTCTTTTTTGGCTGTCACTGTGGTGTTTTTGAGAGCTAAATAATTATTATTTTTATTAGGATAATTTAGTCTGTGTCCGTTTGCATCTAAAATTTTTAGGCAGAATTCTTACAATATTTATAGTTTCTAGAAGTGGCTTTTTTTATAGCCCTATAGTTAGTACAAAATTTTCTACACAACGTGGCAAATTAACTAGAACAAGTTTATTGAGTCGAGAGCAGCCAGCTCTGTATTTAGAGGCGGGTTTAAAGGCCACATGAAGTTCTTAGAAGTCCCATTAGGTTAAAAGATGGGAATTACCCTGCATGTAACAAAACAGATTGTAGTGGGACGGTTTACAGGCCTCGGGATGAAGGGATGAGGTGGGAAGTCGGGAAGGGTAGACAAGAATCCGGTAAGAGTGTCAAGAAAATTTTCAAGAAAGATAACAAATAAAAATGTCAGAAGATCTCTCAAAGCCTTTCAGATATTTTTAAAGAAAATGCTTTCCTAATTTACAGATCCTGACGGTATAAATATATGACAAACGTTCGTTCACAGCTTCCCCATTACGCGTCGTTATATATCCATAACCCCAAGAAATAACGACTTTGATTATAAATCAAAAACCTTGTCAAATTTTGTAGGTAAAGCAAGAACCCCGTCCCCCAAATTCTGTCATTGCTCCGGATATCTTAAGTGATTTTGGAGACAAACACCTTCGATTAGTACCTTTCTCAGTCGACCGTTCAGACCGGCCTCCGCAACTGTTACGTTGACTGCCGTTGCAAACTTCTCTATTATTGTATTAATGTATATGTCTCTGCCTAAGATAAAAATATTTGCCTCATTGGCCATAGTCCTACCTTTAATGTTAGCCGTAAAAAGCTATGCCCTGGAGACCAACACTGCTTATTCTTTGCAGTTGGAGGAGAACAAAGGCAACCCGGGAGATATTGTTACTTATAAAGACGGATTATATAGCCTTTCCGCCGAAAAATATGACACCCAGATGTTCGGAGTAATAGTTGAAAATCCTACCACGTCATTCGAAGATATTAATTTAACCGATTACAAGCTGGTTTCCAGCTTTGGAGAACTTGTTGTAAACGTTTCAAACAGAGACGGGGAGATTAAAGAGGGCGATTATATAACAAGCTCAGACGTTCCCGGTGTTGGGGTGCGCGCCAACGAAAGTGGCCAAGTTCTGGGCATTGCCCTTGAAAGCTATTCTCCGGCAAATAATGAAGACATAGGACAGATTCTCGTTTTTGTAGATATTAAAACCAGTTTTATCGACAAAAAGATAAGTAAAAATCTTTTAGAAATACTTAAAACGAGTCTTACATCGCCATTTATGACACCGATTGAGGCGTTGCGTTATCTTTTAGCCATACTTACGGTATTCGCTTCATTTGTAATAGGATTTTCGTCCTTCGGAAGAATCACAGGTACCAGTGTGGAGGCTTTGGGTCGTAATCCTATGGCCGGAACGTCTATACGGCGTGTGGTCATCTTCAATTTTGTGCTCACGGTTATCATCATGGCCGTGGGTTTGGCGATTGCTTATTTCGTACTGGTGTTATAAATTATTTGTATGGATTTTACAATCTTACTGCCCAACGAGTTCTTTACGGAACGAATATTTTACTTTGTGATCGCGTTTTCCGCTCTTACTGTTTTAATCCTAGTCTTAATATTTGTGCATATGTTTCAAAAAGAGAAGCAGGAAAAAGAAGCTGCACTTGAGACCGAAATAAAAGACAAGGCTTACGCAGATGCTATGAAAATAATGGACTCCGCCCGTCTTAAATCCCTGAAGATATTGGAAGAAAGCCAATTGAAAGCACACAGGTCGCTGGATAGTGCTACCAACCTGAGCAAAGACGCACGTGACGAGCTTGATAGGAAATTCGCTGCCATATATGACAAACAAACGTCAACCCTGGAAGGGCTTGGCCAGGAGCTGGTACAGACGTACAAAGATGCTCTGGAAAAAGAGCGTAAAGAAAATTTACAGGTTATCGGTGAGACATCGGACATGCTAAAGAGAGAGTTATCGTCTGAGGTAAAGGAAATAACGGATGCGGTGAGAAAAGGTACGATAGAAAAACAGAAAGAAGTGGAGAAGAGGCTCGAGGACGAGTATTCGCGTATTGAGGCGGAAATCAACGCTTATAAGGTTCAAAAAACAGAAGACATTAACGCGAGGATATTTGACATAATAGCAAAGGTTTCAGACAAAGTGCTAGGTAGGGTGATTGACCAGTCTTCGCATGAAAAGTTCATTCTGGACACACTCAAAGAAGAATTAATGAAGCAGGGGTTTTCGGTTAAAAACGACAACATATGAATTATTTAACTCCCGAAATCCAGGCTGCTGTGCTGAGCTCTTTACTGACTGTTCCCCGTGCAGCGGAGTTATCTTTTCTGACGGACGAGATAAAAGCTGCAACTTATATCCAGGGAGCCGACATAAAAGGCCTTTCTGAAAAAGTGTCTCCTTACTCCAAAGAACTGGGAGGACTAATCAGTTCTTCCGATCCCGGGACGCTGAGGGCGCTAGTCGAGGAGGTGGCCGAACTTATAGAGCATTCCGACAGACTAAAAGTAGAAATGTCATACATTCCATCAAAGGATTTTGTATCAGGCTTGTACGATATTTTTAAGGTTCTTGGCTACAAAAACTTTTTGTTAGAATTTACAACCGTACCCGAGGCAGGAACAGGGGCTCGTTTTTACCACAACGGGAATTTTATAGATATTTCAATGTTCGATTTGATAAAAGAAAAAATGAAGGATTTCAATTTTAATCTTTAAAGATGATAAACCAGGAAGAGAGCAGACAAAAATTTAGCCAATACTTAGCACAAACCGGGGAGGTCGGCTTCATTGAAAGAGTTCAGCACCCGATAGCGCACGTGTCGGGAATCCCCGGAGCAGGGGTTTGGGAGGTTATCTACTGCGAGAACGGTTGTATGGGTGTGGTCATGTCTTTAGCAGGAAATCTCGCCGAAGTACTTTTGTTTTCTAATGAAATGATAGTTGTCGGAACTAAGGTTTGCAGGACCGGCAACCCTCTTGAAGTAAGTCTGGGCGATGCTTTATTAGGTACTGTCATAGATCCTCTTGGTTTTTCATTAAAAGATGGAGTCGTGACCCCGGGGCTGACTGAAAAAAGAGGCATCGACATCCCCCCTCCCGGCATAGATACGAGAGAAAGAGTCCGTGAGCCTTTAGAAACCGGACTTTCCATGGTTGATTTTCTTATCCCTTTAGGCAAAGGTCAGAGAGAGCTGGTCATAGGCGACAGAAATATTGGTAAGACGACGTTTGTTCTACAGTCCATGCTTTCCCAGGCGAAAAAGGGTGCTGTGTGTATATACGCCGGGATAGGCAAGAAAAAACATTCTATTAAAGAAGTGGAGATGTTTTTGTGGGGACACGGTATATCCCGCAACAGTGTAATAGTTGGAGCAAGCTCCTCTGATCCCATCGGTCACATTTTTATAGCTCCTTATACAGCTATGACAATTGCTGAATATTTTTGCTCAAAAGGTAGGGATGTGTTGCTAATTTTGGACGATCTTACCAACCACGCGAAGTACTACAGGGAAATGTCCCTAATAGCCAAGAAATTTCCCGGCCGGGATTCGTATCCCGGTGACGTATTCTACTCGCACGCTAGGTTGTTGGAGAGAGCGGGGAACTATAAATTACCTGACGGAAAAACCGCTGCCATAACCTGCCTCCCGGTTTGCGAAACTATCGGGGGAGATATTTCGGGGTATATCCAGACAAATTTGATGTCAATCACTGACGGACATATCTTTTTTGACCAGGATTTGTACAAGGCCGGTAAACGCCCCGCAATAAATTACTTTTTATCAGTTACAAGAGTAGGAAGGCAGACTCAAAGCAAGGTACGCTGGGGCATCAACAGAGAGTTGTCCAGTTTCATGGTTCTTCACAGCAAAACAGAAAGATTTATTCATTTTGGTGCAGAGATAAACGAGGGAATCAAGTCGACCTTGGAAATGGGTAGCAACATTAATTTCTTCTTTGACCAAGCATTGGAAGAAATATTATCTATTAATGTGCAAATTGTGTTGTTTACACTCATTTGGACAGGAATTTTGAAAGAAGAATCAGAAGGGAAAATCAAGTTTTATATCACACAAGCACAGAAATTGTATGATAAGGACCCGAGTTTTAAGACTAGCATAGACGAAATAATAAATTCATGCTCAGATTTTAATCAGCTATTAGGCAAGGTGAGTGCTAAGTATAAGGATATTCTTGCTATATTAGATAAAACCATAATTTAACTATGAAACGTATAAAAGAACTTAAAGAAGACCTAATATCACTCGGCGAATTCTTAACAATGGTTGAGGCTTACGAGGAGATATCTGCACTTAGAATGAGGAAGGTTAAAAAGTCGGTTTTAAAGAGACGGGAGTTTATGCAGGGACTCAACGAGGCCTTTGCGTATATCGCTTTTTCATACAAGGTTTTTAAAAAGAACGTCAAAAAGGGCACTAAAGGAGAGATTTTAAACACGAACGGTAAGACAGCTCTTGTATTTTTGTCCTCTAACACCGGGCTGTACGGCGACATAATCCGAAAAACATTTGACCTATTTATGACAGATGCTGCTAAAAACCAGGACGCAGACCTAGTAATTGCGGGCAGACTTGGTAAAAACCTTTACGACGCCTCGAGCGGTAGACGCGAGTACACCTTCTTTGAGATATCGGACACCGGAGTGGACGAAAGAGCTTTAAAAGGAGTGGTTAGCCACGTGTCTTCTTACTCCGAGGTCGTGGTGTACCACGGCGTGTTTAGAAGCATACTTTCCCAGGAAGCCAAGAGTACACATGTGACAGGCGAGGTTTTAAAAATAACTGAAAGTGCCGAAGAGTACAATGTACCCTTCCTTTTTGAGCCTAATATAAAAAATGTCGCCGAATATTTTGAAAAACAAATTTTGTCATTAATTTTTGAACAGGCACTTTTTGAGTCCAGTCTTAGTAAGTTTGCATCAAGAATGGTGAGTTTGGATAGCGCTGCTGCCAACATCAATCAAAAAATCGGCCGGATTGATTTTGACGTTAAGAAAGCTCAGCACCGGGCGATTAATTCAGGTATCCAGGGAAATTTAGCAGGAGGCGGATTATGGAAATAACTAACAAAGGGAAAGTAATAGGTGTCACAGAGGCTGTCATAGAGGTTGAATTTATGGCAGACCCTAGGCCGCGTCTACGGGACGTTTTGGTGCTAGAGAAGGACCCCTCAATTAAAATGCAGGTAATGAAATCTTCTGATAGTACCCGTTTCTATTGTATAGGGCTTTCTAAGGTCCGCTCGGTCAAAAGGGGAGATATAGTTTGTGGTACCGGAGAGTCGCTAAAAATCCCCGTGGGTCCAGGAATACTAGGCAGAGTTATGAACGTATTTGGCGAAGCCAAAGACGGGCTGGGAGAGATTAAATATGACAAACTGGCTCCCGTGTTTAATGAATCTCCGTCTTACGGCGACACTGTCGCAGACTTGAAGTTTCTTGAAACCGGTATAAAGATCGTGGATCTCTACGCACCGCTTGTGCAGGGTGGCAAGGTGGGTCTTTTTGGAGGATCCGGAGTAGGTAAAACAATGCTACTTACGGAAATACTTCACAATATTATTAACAAAGATCCTCAAAATAACGTATCGGTGTTCTGTGGTGTTGGCGAACGTTCCAGAGAAGGGCACGAGCTGTTTAACGAATTAAAAGACACGAACGTCTTACCTTCAGTTTCCTTGGTATTTGGTGCAATGGGTGAGAGCCCGGCCACGAGATTTTTAACAGCATTTGCCGGTGCATCTGTGGCAGAGTACTTCAGAGACGATTACGGTAAAAATGTACTTTTATTTGTAGATAACATCTTTAGGTTTGCACAAGCAGGTAGCGAACTGTCTCTGTTGATGAACAACATCCCTTCTGAAGACGGGTATCAGGCAACTCTTAACTCTGAAATGGCCAGTGTGCACGAACGATTGGTTGCCAAAAACGGAAAATCCGTGACAGCCATAGAAGCAATATACCTACCTGAGGATGACCTATTCGATCCGGCAGCTCAGACAGTGTTTGGCTACCTCGACTCCTCGATAGTTCTTTCGAGAGATGCCTACCGGGAAGGTAGACTCCCTGCAGTAGATATCATTCAATCAGATTCAGATGCTTTGAATCCGCATAATGTTACTCCTAAACACTACTATGTCGCGACAGCGTCGAAGTCTTTACTGAAAAAGGCTGAATTATTAGAACGTATTGTGTCATTAGTAGGAGAGTCGGAGTTATCAGATGAAGATAGGACGTTATATCAAAGAGCGCGTAAAATAAAGAATTATATGACCCAAAACTTCTATGTTGCGTCAGCTCAAACAGGTCGTCCCGGCACGTATGTAACAGTAGACAGAACGGTAGAAGGAGTAAAGAATATTATGGATGGTAATTACGATGACGTACCTGAGGATAAATTTATGAATATTGGGTCTATTGACGAAATAAATAGTAAATAATCACTATATGACCGACCAAAACACACCATTACTTTCTATTAGCGTCCGAACCAGAGAAAAGGTTTTGTTCGAAGGGACAGCAAACACTGTAACGTCTTTTAACTTAAGAGGAAGATTTGACATACTCCCGTATCACACGAATTTTATTACCCTAATTTCAAAATATGTCATAGTCGACACCGGAAAAGAAACAGAGCGCCAGTTTGACATAGATAAGGGTATTCTTTACGCGATGTCTAACAAGGTGAGTGTGTACGTGGGTATATAATAAGTGTCCTTAGTTGAGTTATCATCCCCGGATTCTATTTGTGCAAAGAGTATTTATAAATCTGTGTGATCGACTACAACAGACTGACCCATTGATGTAGCGATAAAGATACTCTTTACCCACTCAGGCGCGGCTTTGGGGGGTTTATTTTGCTTCAATGCGCTGTATAGTTCGATGAAATTCTCTGACAGTTGTTCTTCGGTAAAAGACCTTTTCCCTATTACGGTATGTATCATAGGTAGATCTTTTTCTGTTTTGACATCCAGGCGGCCCTTTTTAATCTCACTCACCGCTTTTTCAGGATCGTCAGAAACGGTCCCTGTTTTAGGATTAGGCATTACGCCCGCGGGACCTAAAATCTTGGCGACCTTGGCAAGTTTTGGCATGAAAGCAGGCTCAGTCACGAGAGTGTCAAAGTCGATCTTCGGCTTTATCTGGCCTTTTTGTATCAATTCTATGTCGGATTCTTTCAATTCCAAATCTGCGCCTGCTACTTTTTTGCTGGCCAGAACCGCTACCTTTTTAGTTTTGCCGGTTCCGTGGGGGAGAGTAAGGGAAAACCTGACTGGCTGTTCCATCTTTTTCGAATCCAAATCAAGATTTATGTGAACCTCGATGGATGCATCGAATTTTTCCTTGGACGACAGTTTAACTTTTTTTATTGCTTCCATTAATTCCATAATCTTATTTCTCCACATCAACGCCCATTGAGCGTGCGGTTCCTTCTACAACTTTCACTGCTTGTCCTAGATTTTTAGTATTGAGGTCGGGCATTTTAATTTCCGCGATTTCTTCCGCTTGCTTTCTTGTCAGGACGCCTATCTTCTGTTTATTGGGAACGGCGCTACCTTTTTGTGTCTTAAGAGCTTTCTTGATTAGGTGAGCGGTGACCGGTGTCTTAGTGATAAATGTGAATGTCCTATCTTCGTACACTGTTAAAATTGCAGGAATTATGTCATCAGGAGTACCTGAAGTTCTTGCATTGAACTCCTTACAAAATTCCATGATAGGCACACCGTGCTGTCCGAGGGCCGGTCCTACCGGAGGTGCCGGATTTGCTTTTCCGCCCTGGATCGCAAGTTTAACTATCGCTTTTATTTTTTTACCTTTTTTTGGTTCTGCCATTTTAAAAATCCTCTTATATTAATAAATTACAATTGCACTACCTGAGTGAAGTCCAACTCCAAGGGAGTTTCTCTGCCAAATACTGACACGAGTACTTTTACTTTACCTTGTTCATCGTTAACTTCGTCAACTTTTCCCAGAAAGTCTTTGAAAGGACCTTCGTTTACTCTGACTGAGTCTCCTACGCTGAATTTTGCTTCAAACTTAGGAGCTTCCATTTTAGCAAATTTCATCAAGGTTTTAACTTCAGATTCTGCTAAAGGTGTGGGTGTGGTGCCCATGCCCACGAAACCCGTAACACCCGGAGTGGTTCTTACTATGTACCAGCTGTCGTCATCCATTGACATAAGTACCATCATGTACCCGGGGAAAAGTTTTTCTTCAACGGATCTCTTTTTTCCTTCGGATACAACTATTTTCTGTTGATGCGGTACAAATATTTTAAAAATTCTGTCCGTAAAGCCGCCTGCTTCCGCACGCTGTCTTAATGTTATGGCAACTTTGTTTTCATGTCCGGAGTAAGTATGTACGACGTACCAGTGAGCCAGAGGAGAGACGTCACCATTTACTACAATGACATTATCTTCCTGGGTTTTACCGGCGTCGTCGGTATTTTCCGTATTTTCGGTTGTGTCTTTATTTTGTTCGTCCATTTTTAGTTAGTTAACAAAAAGGTTAACAGTTGTGCAAATATAAAATCCAGCAACATCACAAATAGGCCGACCCCAAAGCTAACACCTATCACATAGGCAGTCAAGCGGATAGTGTCCTTTTTAGAGGGCCACGTAACCCTTTTGAGTTCTTCATATGAAGAGACCAAGAAATTTTGCACCTTGTCCACGTTCAGGATTCTAGCATTTTTTGGCCTAGTGGACAACAATTTTGCGTTATTTGCGGCCGTATCCGCCCTGTCCGTCTCGGCGGTGGTATAATTTCGGACATGCTGGATTTACTTGCTCAAAGCCCTCTTATTTTTGCCATTGTACTGGTTGCGTTGATAATTTCCCTTTCGGTGCATGAGTTTGCACATGCGTGGGTGTCAGACAGGCTGGGTGATCCCACCGCCAGGCAGCTGGGAAGAGTTACTTTGAACCCTAAAGCGCACATAGATCCTCTGGGGATGCTTCTTCTTGTGGTTGCGGGTTTTGGGTGGGGAAGACCGGTGCCTTTTAACCCCCTGAACCTAAAATTTCCTAAAAGAGACTCGGCACTGATAGCATTGGCAGGCCCGGCATCAAACTTTATGTTGGCAATAATAACGGCAATCGTCCTGAAGCTTATAAACCCAGGCTCTTTGGTTGGGGGAGCGCTATATCTTCTGGTTTTTTACAACCTCATGTTGGGAGTTTTTAACCTCATGCCTTTTCATCCTCTGGACGGTTTTAAAATCGTAGGCGGTTTATTGCCTAACAACTTAGCCCTACAGTGGTATCAAATGCAGCCCTACGGGATAATAATTTTAGTCGCATTTATCTTTACAAATTCTTTCCAAAAAGTTGTATTGCCCGTTGTTGATATATTAACTAAATTGCTCGGTGTGACGGCCTGAGTTGCCTATTTAAAGGCACTGCGCATATCATATTTCCTTTGACTTGTTTTCCATAAATGTTAATCTATATATAGATATCGTGAGATATCGTTTTAAGCCTAGTGTGATCGTTTAAGCTGAGAGTCATAGATTTCCTCTACGACTCTCGTGAAAGAGGGTTACGCGGTAATGTGTTCGAAAGTTCACGTTCCAGATACCCACCTTTCTATAAACGGGGATCCGTCTCAGCGGCCCGACACACCGGGCAGGAATTATTTAAACCCTGCTTAATATTTAGCCGGGTTTTTTTTCGTCCTATTTTCATCGTTTCTACGCGGCTTTGTGATAATATTTCCGTGTGAACATTTTTAACGGCAGAGATAAAGCAACAATTCTGGACGCCCAAATACTGGAACATCTGGCCGGAGGTCCTGCTGAAGGCGAGTTGGCAATAATATTAATAGGGGACAACGAAGCTTCCGAAAAATACATATCTATAAAAAAGAAATATTGCGACAGTAGGGGCATAAAGTGCGGAATTCACAGGATTGACGCGAGGCTCAAAGATGAGGATATTTTCAAGAAAGTCATCGACGTGTTATCTAGTCCTGCCACTGCCGGAGCAATTATCCAGCTACCACTGCCGCGCCCATCTTTAGATCCTTGTTTGAGGCTTATCCCCGCGGAAAAAGATATAGATGCAATCTCGCCCTTTTCAATGGAAGCATTTTACGCCGGGCGTCCTCACAAGGTACTCCCTGTAATAAGAGCTCTGGAACTTTTTATCTCCGAAACAGGCAAAAATCCGGCCTTAACTCCCCTAAAAGCAGTAGTGATAGGAGACGGATATCTTGTCGGTAAGCCTGCAGCTCATTATTTAAAGTCAAAAAACTACCAGGTAACCGTGCTAAATGACTATCAGACAGGGCAAAAAATAGACGCCGACCTGTTGCTTTTATCGGCAGGCATACCGGATCTTGTCAGAGGAGAGGACATTTCGGCAGGGTGCGACGTCGTGGATTTTGGGTCCTCGATAAAAGACGGTAAAACCACAGGGGATCTTGATCAGAGCTCGTCCTTGGAGCATCTTGGCTTCGTTTCGATGTCCCCCGGAGGAGTGGGACCGCTGGTTGTCCGCTACCTCATAATGAATTTTTTGGGTATTTAAAGTTAGACTAAAAAAGCGTTAGAATTATTTATAATGAACATTCACTTTGTAAGTTACGGGCATGTTTTCAGATCCCGGCTAGCCGAAGCCTACCTCAAGTTTTTATTAAGAAAACACAAAAATATCCAGATTTCTTCTTCGGGGATAAAGTACGAGAAAGAGATAAACGGTCCGATTGCGTGGTATGCGATGAAGATTTTAGTGGACCATCAACTGACCCCCTACATGTCTGACACGCCTTTAATTACCACAAAAGAGATTTTAGAAAAACAGGACCACGTGATATTTTTGGACGAGGCTTCCCACGATTACAGCAAAAAAAGATTGGGGTATAAGGACAGAAATCACGATGTGTGGAATGTTGAATACCTTCCGCCGGAGAAAACCGGTAGTGAGGCGAGCCTGGACAAAGATTTATTCATAATCAAAAGGTCGGAGCAGATATTCAAGAATATAAAGGAGCACTGCCACAGATTCTCCAACGACCTTTCAACCACAGAAATTCCTTATGTCGAATCACTTTACTAGGATTGTAGCGAGTTTGTTTCTGTCAAAACCTATGACAAACTCTGACTCATTTTCCTCGTAGACTATTTCTGTTACAGGCACGCCCATCTGTCCGGTCGATTTAACGACATATTCAGCCTCTTTTGGAGAGTCCTCAAGATAAACTGTTTCGTGTTTTATCATATTCTTTTCAAGCCAATCTTTCTCCGCAGTGCAATAAGGACAGGTGTGGGTTGAGTAGAGTTTTACGTTCAATACCTTCAAATCTCCTGTTCCCGTGGATAGGTTTATTAGGTTTTTTAGTTTTGTCGAGAGCTCCGCGGCGTAGTTTTGTACGTCGTGATTGGGTGTTACTCCGGACATCAGTTCGGGGTTTCCTGTTCCTACTACCACCGTTTCATTTTTGTTCGAAATGGCGACTGAGGTAGGGATGAGTCCGACCAAATTTGCGTCGGCTTTGAGTATTTTTTGGGTCAACCCATTGTTTATTAGTGTTACTATAAGTTCCGTTTCTGAACCAATTTTTGTTTGTGATATGACCTCAAAATCAAAATCTTTTGCTTTAGCCAAGAGATTTGACAAAGTTTGTCTAAAATCAAATTTGCTTTTTCTGTAATATGCTATATTCATTTTGTTATTTCCTTTGAAAGACTTTCTACCTTGAAGGCTACCTCGGCCGCTTGGGGGTAGAGAAGTTTATAAAATACATACTTGCCCTCTTTTTTTGTATCCAAAATCCCGGCTTTTTTTAGTTTTGCCAGGTGTTGGGAAACAGCGGACTGGGACATCCCGCACGTCTGAATA
>Ga0209727_1001774_pt1 | contig 16799 bp, 12 predicted proteins | sample RifGroC1_FD_183995 | JGI IMG/M metagenome (GOLD analysis project Ga0209727, IMG submission 183995) | Groundwater microbial communities from Rifle, Colorado, USA - Groundwater C1 (SPAdes) (version 2) | ecosystem: Environmental > Aquatic > Deep subsurface > Groundwater | place: Rifle, Colorado...
GATCTCAACGGTGCTCGCGAGCATCGGCCAGATCATTTTCCTGCAGAATTTGGGCAATATGGCCACCTACAACGCCCACAAACAGACGGGTTTCTTCTCCGCCGCGGCCATCCTCGTAGGTGGAGCGTCCGTGAGCAAGGCCACCATCCCGAACGTGTTCATCGGCGTCGTCCTTCTGCATCTTATGTACATCGTCGTGCCGCGCGCCGGGACGAACCTCTTCGGTTCGGCGATGATCGGCGAATTCTTCCGCGACGCCTTCAGCTACGGCGTCATCGCCCTTGCCCTGGTGCTGCACGCTTGGCGCAAGCGGGCGAATGCGGAATCGGCGCGGGCCGGCCTGCGCGGCACCGCCGCTGCCGCCGCGGCGGTCATTGCGGAAGGAGCCGGGCGATGAGCGTCAGACTCCGGAGGACCCTGCTCAGATTCGCCTTGGCCGCGCTCTGGATATCCGCGGCCGTCTTCCTGTTCCGCACCTACCGCGGCCACACCGTCCTCGTCGACAACAAGGGCGCGGCCGACGGGAGCTACGCGGCGGACGATCTTGTCGTCGTGAGCCTGGACGGCGGGAAGGGCGTCGAGTTCCTGAAGGGCGACAGGGACCGTATGCCCGTCGTCGGTTCCCGGCATACTATCAGCGTGAAGACGCCCGGCGGCGCCGCGGCGGAAGGCGAGTTCACACTGGCATTCGGCGTGGACGTATTCATGCTTTCCGTGCCCAAGATGAAAGCCGGCATAGAGCCCTTCGTGGAACCCTTCGTGCAGCTGGCGCCCGAGTCCCGGAACGATCCTGCCGACGAGGAGCCCATCATCGATCCGACGGCTCCGCCGGCGGTCGATCCGCTCACGCCCGCGGCGCCTTGAGGGTCCCGGCGGCAAACCATGAAGGCTCGATCCCCCGAACTGCTGGTAGTCTCCGATAGCCACGGAGACATCGCCGTCCTCCAGGGGATACTGGAATGGGGCAGGAAGCGGGGGATCGGGGCCGTCGCCTTCCTCGGCGACGGTTGCGCCGACTTACCGGCCGCCGCCGACCGCGCGGGTTTCCACCCTCCCAACAAGCGCGTACGCGGCAACGGGGACTTCGATCATTCCCTTCCCTTTTTCGATATCCTGGAGTTCGCAGGCAAGCGCTTTTTTCTTTGCCATGGGCACCTGCACGGGGTTGCCGAAGGTTTCGGCCCCTTGGTGGCCGCCGCCCGCTCGCTCGGCGCCGATGCCGCCCTTTTCGGTCATACCCACCGCGCCTTCTGGGACGAACTGGACGGCATGCTCGTCCTGAATCCCGGTAGCCCCTCCCGACCGAGGGGCCCCAAACCCACCTTCGCCACCATCACGGTGCCGTCCGAGGGCTGGTTCGTCGTGCGCCACTGGGCGCTCGGCCGCGGCGCGCTCGGCGGCTGGATAATGCGGGAGACGGAGCTGATTTAGGTAGAGTACGATGGTAGTCAGAAGTCAGTAGCCGGCAGGATGATATTTGGAAATGCTGGCTACCGGCTACATTCCGCCATTTTGGATTCACCTTTTTGACTGGTACGCCCATATCCCTTATACTCTTTTCATGGGTATGTTCGATACGTTCATTTTCGATTCGCCGATCACGTGTTCGGAGTGCGGCGAACCTATCGTTTCGACGCAAAGCAAGAGCTTCGGTTCGCTGCTGGATACGTATAGGGTTGGAGACGCCATAAGGGATTGCCGCATCAGGATCGGCGTGGTGGAAGAGCTATGCTGGTGCTCGGTCTGCGCCGACCGGCCGAACCGGAGGGAGACTGTTGCTTGGCTCGTGGTATGGCACGGCATCTATGCCGGCGCCTACGCTTCCTGCGAAACCGCCGAAACCCGCCTCTCCACGGTGGACCGGATGACGCTCCTGGAATGGCATGGCCGCCAGCAGGGAGAGAAGGAAGCGTGGCATCGCAGATTCCGGTCCCTGTACGCGGACCTGGAAGGATGGCACCGCTATGCGATCGCCGAGGACAAGGAACTTTTCCTGAAGACCCCCCTGGGATTCCTCCGCAGCGGTCTGGACAAATACCTTCCGGAAGCGGACCCCCTCGGCGCGCTTCTCGCCGCCCACGAACCTCCCAAGGACGACGGATCGGGCGATCTGTCCGGTTAGGAACCTATCGGACATCCTGAATATCCAATAGAAAGGCCGCCCCCATCCGGGGGCGGCCTTTTTCAATCGTGCGCCAGGCGGGGCGCACCAATTAACGGAATGAAGCGTGGAGAATCGCTGCCGGAGAGATGCCACCCTGGCGATTCCGAGCGTGGAGAATCGCTACCGGAGCGATGCCTCCCTTGCTTCACCGGGCGTGGAGAATCGCTACCGCGATTCTCCGGAGGAATAATCATCCGCTACTGCGGATGATTATTCCCCGACCCTGATATCCTGCCAGGCCTTGTTGTACAACTCCAGGTTCGCGCCGAGGTCTTCCTTCAGCTCGGTGTTGACCAGCGCCTCGGCGGGGTAGTAGGGGGTGACCTTCTGCAGGGCGCGGGCGGGAACGTTCGCCGTGGAGGGGAAACCGAAGCTGTCCACGAACTCGGCGTAGATTTCCGGGCGGTGGATGAAGTCGATGAACTTCAGCGCCGCGTCCATGTTCTTGGAGCCCTTTAGCACGCACATGCTGTCGATGTAACTCGGACCGCCCTCCGCGGGGATGAAGAAGTCGACGTCCTTCTTCTGGTCTTCGGTGATTTCGGCGTACACGACTTCCGCGTAGCCCTGGACGACCCAGAACTCTCCGGCCGCGAAGCCCTTGCCGAAAGCCTCCGCGTCGAACTTGATGAGGTTGGGTTTCCACTTTTCGTTGATGAGCTTCTTGGCCGCTTCGACTTGTGCGGGATCCACGGTATTGACCGAATGGCCGAGGTGGACGAGCGCGTCGCCCATCACTTCGCGCATGTCGTCCAGCATCGTCATCTTTCCCTTCAGATCGGTTCGGGAGAATATGGACCAGCTCTTCTCGTAACTGGGGACTTTGGCCTTGTTGACGGCGATGCCCGAGGCGCCGAAATAATACGGCACCGAATAGTCCATCGCCGGATCGTAGGTGGCTTTCTGAAGCACCACCGGATCGATATTGCCGAGATTCTTGAGTTTGGACCGGTCGATCTTCTCGAGCATGCCTTCGGCTTTCATGATCGACACGTAATCCCCCGAGGGGAAGACGATGTCGTAGCCGGAGCCGCCGGCCTTGAGTTTGGCGAACATCTCTTCGTTGGACGCGAAGGAGTCGTACACGACGTCGATTCCGAATTCCTTCTCGAATTTTTCGATTACCGAATCCGGCGTGTAGTACGTCCAGTTGAAGATGTAGAGCTTGCCGCCCTGGACGGTGCCCTCCGATTTCTTCGCGCAAGCCGAAAACGCGAAAACGACCAGGACGGCGGCCGCGGCGGCCGCTGCAAGGCGGAACTTATTCATGTCCCTACCCTCCGATATTGATCGGCGCTCCATACGGAACGCCGCGGCGATCATTTCGCCGCTATGTACTTCAGGAAATTGCGAAGGGAATACGTGAGCACCACAGTTCCGAGAATCATGACCACCGAAAGGGAGTTGATAACCGGGGATACCCCGAACCGTATCGCCGAATAGACGTACAGGGGCAACGTAGTCGATCCCGGTCCGGAAACGAAAAACGTGATCACGAAATCCTCCAAGGACAGCGTGACCGCGGTGAGGAAGCCGGAGACGATGCCGGGCATGCAGACGGGCACTATGACCCTGAGGAGCGTCTGCTTCTCGTTGGCTCCCAGATCGCGGGCCGCTTCTATTATAGAATAATCAAATTCGTCCAGGCGGGCCATAACCATGAGGAAGACGAAGGGAAGGTTGAATGTGGTATGCGCGATGAAGATCGTGACCAGTCCGAGTTTGAGCTTCACTCCCGCGAAGAACACCAAGAGGGAGACGCCGATGATGATCTCGGGGAGTATCATCGGCAGGAAGGTGATGGCCTGGACGTAGGCGCGCAGCCGGAATTTGTACCAGTTCACTCCGATGGCGCCGAGGGTGCCGATAAAGGTCGCGGTGGCGGCTGACGTGAAGGCGATCAGCGCGCTGTTGCCGAAGGCGTGCCAGAGGTCCGCGGAATCGAAGAAGAGCTTCTCGTACCAGACCAGGGAAAAATGCGTCCAGCCCATGCCCTTGGATGCGTTGAACGAATACAGCACGAGCACGAAAAGGGGCATGAACAGGAATACCGTCGTCGCGACGAAGACGGTCTGGGAAAAGGAGAATCGCTTGGCGTTGGCGCGGCGCGCGTGGCGGGCCGCTTCTCCGGTGGGAGGCTTGCGGATGAGGACGAAACCGCTCATTGTTCGCCTCCGCCCGCATCCCCGGTGGAGAGCTTTTCTTCCGCGAGGCGCTGCGCGTCCCTTTTCTGCAGGTTCATCATGACCATGACGCCGGCCGTGGTGACGACGGTGATCATCATCGAGATGGCCGAGGCGAGGGGCCAGTTCCGGGTCTTGGTGAGCTGGTCGGCGATCACGTTCCCCAGCATGTACGAGTCCTTCCCGCCGACGAGCAGGGGGACGGCGTACGCGCCGAAGATGGGTATGAAGGTGAACAGTACGGCGGTGAAGACCCCGCTCTTGATGTTGGGAATGAGGACCTTCGTCATGGATTGGAGCTTCGTCGCGCCGAGATCGCGCGCGGCTTCAAGCAGGGAGAAGTCGAATTTATCGATCGTGGAAAATAGGGGAAGGATCGCGTACGGCAGGTACATGTAGACGAGGACGAGCACCACGGCTTCCTGGTTGTACAGGAACTGTACGTATTCCTTCACGAATCCCAGCCGGTGAAGGACCTCGTTAAGGAATCCGTTGTTACCGAGTATGGCCATCCAGGCGTAGACGCGGATGAGGAAGTTGGTCCAGAAAGGGATGATCACCAGGAGCAGAAGGAAGGTTTGGTTGCGGCTCCGCGCCATGAAATAACCGCAGGGCAAAGCCAAGGCGATGGTGATCGCGGTCGCGATGACGGAGGTCGCAAGCGTCTTCAAGGCCACCGCGGCGAAGGTCGGGTTCGCGAGGGACCGGTACGCGTCCAGCGACCAGATCGGTTGGACGCCCCCGTACAGCCCTTTCTTCAGGAAGCTGTACAGGACGATGATCACCAGCGGGGTCGCGAAGAATAGGGTGAACCACAGGGCCGTCGGGCCCGCATACCTCGTGCCATAGTTCGGGCGGCCGCGGGCGGACTTGGGCGGGGATTCCTTCACGATTCCTTCACCGAGACGATGTAGCCGTCGTCGGCGCTCCAGGAAAGATAGACCGAATCCTTCCAGACGATGTCCGGGCCCTCGTCGGAGTAGACGGCATGTTGTTTGATTACCTTGAAGACGGCCTGCTCCGAGAGGCGGACGTAGAATTTCGTCTGGAAGCCCGAGTAGATGGGTTCGTCGACGATGCCCTCTATCAAGTTGATGTCGCGGCGCTTGGTCGCGGGCTTGTCCGTCGTGATGACGATTTTTTCCGGCCGGACCGAAAAGGCGACGCTCTGTCCGGGGCGGATCTCGTCCACGGTCGTCACCTTGATGCGGCCGAGTTCGGGGATCTCCAGTTCGGCCATGGAAACGTCGGCGCCCGCCGGCGCTCCGTTGAATTTCTCGACGGCGAGCACCTTGCCTTCAAAGAGGTTCGTCTCCCCGATGAAGCGGGCGACGAAGTCGGAGGCGGGGCTCTCGTAGATCTCATGCGGCGTACCGATCTGCAGGACATCGCCCTGGTTCATGACGGCGATGCGGTCGGAGACCGAGAGGGCTTCCTGCTGATCGTGGGTCACGTATATGAAGGTGATGCCGATCTTGTCGTGGATCCGGTCAAGTTCGATGAGCATGTGCTGTCGGAGCTTGGCGTCCAGGGCGGAAAGGGGCTCGTCAAGGAGGAGGACGGACGGTTCGTTGATTAGTGCCCGCGCGATCGCGACGCGTTGTTTCTGGCCGCCCGATAATTGGGAAGGCTTTTTTCTTGCGTGGGCTTCAAGTTCTACGAGTTTCAGGTAATCGCCGACGCGTTCGCGGATAATGGAACCCTTGGCCTTTTTGATGCGCAAGGGAAAAGCGACGTTCTCGTAGACCGACAGGTGGGGGAAAAGAGCATAATTCTGAAAGACGGTATTCGTATGCCGCATGTTGGGCGGCAGCGGAAGCACATCGGTTCCGTCAAGTGTCACGGCGCCGTCGTTCGGCGTCTCGAAGCCCGCGATGATGCGGAGAAGGGTCGTTTTGCCGCAGCCTGAGGGACCGAGCAGGGAAAAGAACTCCCCTTTCTTGATCTCCATGCTGACGTCCTTAAGTGCCTTGAAATCGCCGAACGCCTTGGATACGCGTTCTATTTTGACGTCGCTACCTTTCAATTAAGGTCCTTCAACCTCCCCGACCCTGGTGTCCGAGTCACGAAGGAACGGCGCGAAGCGGGCCCCCCCGGAAGCGCGCCGGATAGCTGCGTTTCGCAGCGAACAATGCGGTTTTTCTTGTTTGTTGTCAATCCGCGGAGGGAAAGTGCGTGCAATTCCTTTCGTGCCCCTATCCTGTTTTCAATGTGTATTGGTATTATGGTGTAGTATACTGGTGCTACAAGGCGGTAAAAAATGGTAACTGCATCCCTCCTGGGAAGGAAGGTCGGCGGCGTCAGGGTGGTTCCGCTCACCCTCAAGATCCTCGTCGTCTTCGTCATCTTCATCCTCGTCTCCAACTTTTCATCCAATTATTTGAATCTTACCCTCAACCGCGGCGAACTCGTCCGTTTGATGAACGCTCTGCTCGTCAAGGAATTGAAGGAGATCTACACATTCTCCTCCAACCAATACGACATCTACCGTTTTTCAGGAAACCTGGATGAAGCCGTGGCCGCAATGGAATCCAACGCCGCCCGCGAGCTCAAGGGCGAGCGATCGCTCGCGCTCGCCGTGAAAGGCGACGGGACGGTTTTCCTCCAGTCGGGAGGCGCCGAGCGATGGGCGGCCTTTCCCGACGCGGCCGCCATCCAGTCCCTGTCCGCCGCACGATCGGCGAATAAAGTTGAAGAGGGGCCGATCTTCCCGGTCATCGAGGGTCGGGAATACTTCGGCGTCTATAAATACAACGAGAAGTGGGATGCCTTCCTCATGCGCCTCGAGGAGCGCGAGGAGTTCTACCGGCCGACCCGCGTCATCATGTATCAGATCGGCGCGGTGATCGTCGTCGTTTCCCTGCTGTTCGCTTTCCTCGGAGTCTTCATCGTCCGCTTCATCCTCCGTTTCATCGGCCGGATCACGGATGCCCTCATGAGAATGCAGGAGTCCCAAAGGCTGGAATTGATCGACCTGTCGGAGGCTCCGAACGACGACGTCACCTACCTCGGCGCTTCCTTCAATTCCCTTTCCTCTTCCATAGACAATCTCATGACCATCTTCCGAAGCTTCGTCACACAGGACGTGGTGCAGCGCGCCTACAGGGAAAAAGAGATCCGGCTGGAAGGGACCCAGAAGGAACTGACCATACTGTTCACCGACATCAAGGGTTTCACCAACATGACCGAAACCCTCGGCAACGATATCATCGCCCTGCTCAACCTCCACTACGACCAGGCCATCCGCCGCATCCACGAACATTACGGCATCGTCGGATCCATCATCGGAGACGCCCTGCTGTCGGTCTACGGCACGCTGACCGAGGGCGGCTCCAAATCCCTTGAAGCGCTCCTCTCCGCGTACGAGATACAGGCGGTCGCCCGATCGCTCCGCGCCGCCATGACGGATCGCAGGGAAGTCATCGAAAAAGAACGCGGGCACCTGACGGCGGCCGAGGAGAAAGTCTTCAAGGCGGTGATGCTCGAAATCGGCGTCGGAATCGACGGCGGCCAAGTTTTCTACGGCAACATCGGTTCCAGCGAGCGGATGACGAATACCGTCATCGGAGACAACGTCAATTCGGCGTCGCGACTGGAAGGGCTGACCCGCATCTATCGCGTTCCGACCATCTGTTCCTCCTATATCGCGGAGGAAGTGAAAGCCGAAACCAACCGTTTCGTCTTCGTCGAGCTGGACACCGTCCAGGTCAAGGGCAAGACCCTGGGGAAGCGGATCTTCTATCCCATCGATACCGAAACAGCCGATGCGGCCGAGATTGAACGGTTCGGAAGCTATTCGAAGGGCTTGGAAGCTTATTACTCGGGAAAATGGGATGAAGCCAGGACCCAGTTCGCGGCCTCGGGCGTCATGGCCGCCTCGGTATTCCTGCAGAGGATGGAAGGTCGGAATCCTCCCGCCGACTGGAACGGCGTTTGGACCATGGAGACAAAATGAGCGACATAGACACCCGAGACCTCGTCGAAACCCAGCGGCGCGACGAGGTCCTCCTCTTTCTGGGCAAAAAAACCGAAAAACTGCGCGCGGGGGGAGGGGGGGCCTACGACCTCATCTCCGAATACCGGAAGACGAGGAAGAACCGGTCAGCCCTCGTTCCCCTTCTGATAATTGCGGTCATCACCGTTTTTATTCTCGCATCCTTCCTGGTGACGCGGTCGATCGACAGCCAATCCCGGAAGGTCGCCGTCGGCATCGACAACTTTCAGGACCTGAATCTACGTGACCTGCTGGATCTGGCCAAGAAAAGCGTTGACGAACTGGATGCTTCGGTACGTGAGCTCGCGGGTGTAGAAGCCTCCCTCCAGTCGGAACTCGACGGCCTGTCCATCGCCAGGGCCGCCGCGCTCTCTGTCGCTGATGCCATGGGCCTCAGCCCCTCCGATCTCTCCAGGCGCCGGGCGGCGATCACGGCCGAGTACGGCGCGAAGCAGCAAGCGCTCAGGAATGCCTATGCGCCCCGCATCGCCGCCAAACGCCAGGAAGTCTCCGCCTTCCAGGAGCGGGTCGCCGCCTATGACGCGGGCAGCCTCGAGCAGGCCAGAAAGCAGCAGGAATCCTTGGACAACGAGCGGCAGCTTTTCGAGCTGGAACAGAAAAAACTCACCGATTTCTACGAAGGCCGCCTCGAGGAGCTCCAGCGGACCCTGAAAACCGAGAAGGCGGACGGCGCGGCCCGGCTGGAATCCGCGATCCGTGACCTGACCAAGCGCTACGAGCGGGAATTGGCGGAAATGGTCGCCAAGTTCAACCCCGTACTCGGCGATGCGCGTTCGGTCGCCCTACTCGCTGCCGCGGATCCCGCCCTTCCCAGGCCGACCGTACCGAGCGCACCGGCAGCGGCGCCGAAGGGATCCCCTATAGGGCTTGAGGCCATCCGTGCGACCGCTTCCCGTTACGATGATCTGCATTACCTCATCGGCCGCCTGCGCGACGTACCGTACATCAATTCCATCCCGCCGGCGCTTGCCGCAGCCGATGCCGCGGGCGCCGAACTCGCGAGAGGGTACGCGGGACTCCTTTCCGAATCTTCGTCCGCTATAGTCCTGCGCGAACAGCGCATAGCCGAACGCGACCAGCGCATCGTCGAGCGCGACCAGCGTATCGTGCGGGCGAACGAAGCCCTCGCCGCGGAGAAAGCGCGGCTTGATAGTTATGCTTACGCCCTTTCCCGTTATGCCCGCGGCGAGTCCGACGCGGGCTTGATCGTCGATGCGAGGGATTCGTCGCGCGTCCTCGTCTTCATCGATCCCGCGTATCAGATCGCCGACGGAATGACGGCGTGGGTGTTCCGCTCCGCCGACGAACCGATCGCGGAGCTTCGCTTTAAAAAAACGGGGGACGAGCTCGTCGCCCGCGTCGAGAAGATGGAAGAAGGCCAGGAAATCCAGCCTTTCGACCGTATACTCCTCAGCCTGTCCGGCCGCGACCTTCCGGAGGTACGCTAAATGATTCGGTTCAAGATTATCCTTTTCTCGATCTGCCTCGCATCGGTCGTCCTCCCTTCCTCATTCGCCCAGAACGTCGCTGCGGGAAGCAGCGGCATGGATGAATTGATCGGAAACGCCGGGATCCAGGTCATCTCAAAAGAACTCAAGGGTGGCAGGACCTCGTACGTACTTTCTTCTGCCCGATTCCCCCGCATCTCGTTCGAAACGGTCGGGACGGTCCCGCTCGCTTCGCTCCGATCGGCCATCGGCCTGCTCGATGTGGTCGCGGGCTGGAAGAGCCTCGTTCCTACGTCGGTTTCCCTGAGCGTCGAAGGCGACGATGTACGCTTGCGCGTGCTCCCCGCCAAGTTCTCTTCCGGCGGACGCGACCTACTAAGCGTGGTGCCCTCCGGCCTTACATTCGTGGTCATGGGAAACTCCGTGGACTATGACTTCCGTTTGAAGGTCGGGACCTACTTCCTCAGGTTGCAGGGACGTTTTTCGGGCGAAGCCGCGCTGATCGAGCGCATGCTCGGCGCGATCAAGGATCCGGCAGCCTACGTGCGTGACAACGACCCTGAATATGTAGCGCGCCGCCTCGGAGAGCTCCAGGAGGCTCTTTCCGTCGCCGTGGACGCCGCGTCCGCAGCGGAAATCCGGACCGCGGATCTGCAAGCCCGTTCGGCCGCCCTTGAGGCGCGCGCCTCCGCGGCGGAAGCCCGGCTTGCGGAATCGGAAGCCCGCCTCGCTTCCGTATCCGCATCGGGCGGCAAACTCGCGGCCGTCGCCGCGGCCCAGCTCACCAAGGGGCTATTCGGTGCGGCCAAGCCCGTTCCTTCCGAAGTTTTCGCGGGAGTCGAGAAGCTTAGGACCGCGACTCCGGCCATCACGTCCACGGAAATCACGGCGAGCCTCAAAGCGGAGGGAATCATAGCCACCGAGAAGCAGGTCAAGGCGGTGCTCGCCGTCCTGTATGGAGAGTTCTGACGGGGGAAGTTCCATCCCCTTCATCAAGGCCCGACCATTGGCCGATACTGAAGGCATGGCGGAATACCGGATGCGATTCTTTTCCCTCGTCTTCTCGTATTTAATGATCGTTCTCGTCGCGCCGGCACGTGCGGCCGACGTGGACGTCATGAATATACTGGACGATTCGACCTTGCGCGCATCCATCGCCGCGACCTGGTTCTCCGAACCTCTTGCCCGCGTACTTGCGAGGAGGGCGGAAATACGCGTATTGCCGAGCGGCGAGCGGGTCCAGGTCCGGGTGGAGAAGGGACCCGCCGAATTCATGGTGATCCTGGCGCGTGAAAAAGAAGGCGCCTTCCCTGTCCATGCGCAGGGAAGCTGGGTGCTCTACCGCAGGATTTCCGACGGCGCGCCGACTCGCGTCCGGATTTTTCCGAGAAGCGATCCTTACATGTACGTGCAGTTGCGCAGCGAAGCCGGCGGTCGCGCGGTGCTCGACGCCGTCGCCTACGGCGGTTACCTCGTCCGTTCCGTCATGCTCCCGGTCGAATTCCCGAAGGTTCTGGAAATGCCCCTGGAACGCATCCTCGCTTATGCCGGCGACGCTTTTCCGCGCAGGTACTTCGAGCCGCACGTACAGGACTATGCGGACGCCCGATCCCTCAGCGCGGCCGTGCGCGGGCGCCTGGGAGAGCTCGTATACGCGGACGACGCTGCGATCGACGAGGCGGGAATCAACGTGCCCATCGCCGACCGGCCGGCGATGGGTTACGGGGACAAAATCGGATTGAACTGTTCCGGCTTCGCCAAGTGGGTCGTCGACGGGATCCTGCGACCCCTGACCGGACGGAGGCTTTCCATCGATGCCTTGAAGAAGCCGCCGCTGGAACGCGGATCTTCTTTTTCCGAACCCTTCGACGCGGATCGCGATCCCTACTTCGGCCTGGACTGGACGAGGAACCTCGCGGCCAGCGCGGGTTCCGTCCTGCGCGGGGCGCGGGGCGCCGACCCCGCGGAATACGAAGTCCGGTCCAGCCCCATCGTTTCGCTCCGCGTGAGCGGGGGAGACGGGGGCACCTCGTCCACCTATCCGGGATACCTGAAGGACGCCGGTTTCCCCTTGGATGGCCTGAAGGCCATTCTGTACGCTTTGGCGGTGGACGATCCGTCATGGTTCTATCTCGCCTCGATCAACGAAGACCGTGGCAGCGAACCGGTTCTCCGGCAGCACTTCCACGTCGCCGTCCTCATTCCCCAGTTCGAAGAGAACGGCCTTTTCAGGATCGCGGTTTTCGAGAGCACGGTGGAGACGGACTTTGATGCTTTCGCGGCACGGTATCCGGGGCGGCTGGCGAACCTGACCCGCATCCCCGTGGAAACACGTTTCGAACCCTGAAATGACCGACGCGAGTCGCGGGAACAGGCCGCTTTGTAACTTGGAACGAAAAGGGGTATTCTCTTAGGGTATGCGTAATACCTTGTTAGCCCTGATCCTCGCCATCGCGGCCGTCTCCGCGGCCCCGGCGCAGAATTTCGAGCGGGAAGCCTTCCTGGATGCGGAAAGCCGCTTCCTTTCCCGTGATTATTCCTTGGCCCTTGAGCGTTACGACGAATTCATACGCTCATGGCCAGCTTCCCCCTACATCTCCGATGCGCGCTACCGCCGCGCCGTAACGCTCTACCGTCTGGGGCGGGCGACCGAGGCTTATGCGGGGCTTTCCTTGGTGGAGGCGCGCTTCCGGTCAACCAAGTACCTTCCCTACGTGCCGTTCTGGAAGGCGGTAATCGAATACGACCGGGGAGACCTCCCAACCGCCGCCGCCCGCTTCGACCGGATCGTTTCCGCCGCGCCGGACCAGGACTCCCTCCGCCAATCCCTTCTTTTTCTCGGGAAGGCATCAACCGCGCTGGGTGAGGGCGAACGGGCGAAAATTGCCCTCGAGCGGCTCGTCGACCTGCTGGAGTCCCCGGAAGACGAGCCGACGGCCCTGCTTTTCCTTTCGGACCTTTATTCCAAGGGAGCCGAGCACGGAAAGCTGACGGCGCTCTGGGAGCGGCTTGATCCTGAACGGCTGGATCCGGCCACGCGCGAACTGACGGCCCTCAGGGCCGCCGAAGCCTACGCGGCGCTCGGGCGGGCGGACGAGGCGGTCGCCCTGTTCGAACCTCTTTCCTCTTCCCCGCGGCGCGAGATAGCCATCGCGGCCCTGCGCGAGCTGCTCGCGGAAGCCAGGCGAGCCAATAATGAAGCGGCCGTCTCCGCGATCGTGGTCAAGGCCGAGAACGCGCTGCGTTCTTCGCCCGACGAACTTGCCGAATTCTGGACGAGGGTCGGAGCGGGAGCCTTCCGCGACGGCAGGCTCGACCTGGCGCGATCGTATTTCCTGCGCGTCTCCGCCCTCCAGCCGCCCGAGCGCGTCCACCCCGACGTTCCCATCTATCTGGCCGAGATCGCCGCCCTGGAGAAGGATGTCGAGCAGGCTTTTTCCGTATTGAAGGCTGCCGCTCCCCATTCGGCGGATCGCGAAGCGCTCCTGAAGACGCGCCTCGGCTGGTACGCGTTGAGGCTCTCCCGCTGGGAGGACGCCAGGGCCGCGCTTTCGGAGGCGGTTTCGGCGGCGGCCGGGGACGATAGCCTGCGGAGCGCGGCTTCATCGTACCTGGCCTATGCCCTCTACAAGACGGAGGCTCCGGCCGCGGCCCTTTCGGCCCTGGACGCCTCCGCCTCCGCCTCCGCCGCCGTCGCCTTGCCCGGCATGGCCCGCCTCCGGGCCGAACTGCTCAGGGAGACGGGGCAGGCGCCGGAAGCCCTGGAGGCCATGGAAGCCCTCGCCGCGGCTGATCCAGCCGATGCGGAGGTCCGAGTCGCACTCATGTCCCTGCTTTTCGAGAAGGGCCGCTTCGACCGCGTCGTCGCCGCTTCCGATGATTTCGAGAAAGCCTTCCCCGGATGGAAGGGCCTGAGCGCCGGAACGCGCGCCCGGGCGGGCTACCTGGGCGGCGTCGCTTCCGCGGCGACGGGCGCATACGCCGCGGCCCTCCCGCGGCTGGACGAAGCGATCGCGGCTTCGGCCTCTTCCGGCGAGCGCCCGCTCGGCGACGGCGAACCTTATGCCCTTTATTACCGGGCCTGGGCCCTGTATCGCCTGGCACGGTCGGCCGAGGCCAAATCCGCCTTCGACCTCTTCCTTTCGCGTTTTCCTGAACATCAGAACGCCTATTCCGCCACCTATCTTTCGGCCTGGAGCGGCGCGCTCGCGCAGGACTACCGCGCGGCTTCCGCGTCCGCGCGGGCCGCCGCGGACCTCGCAGGACGCGCGGCCGGGCTTCCAGCCGGTTCCGATGCCGCCGAGCTGCTCGCGCGGGCCGCCTATTTTGAGGGGACTCTCAGACCCTTCATCCAGGATTGGGACGGCGCTCTGGCCGCCCTGAACCGGGCTCTTGCCGCCCGTTCCAGCCGGCATCCCCGCGGCCTGACTACCTATGCCGCGAAGGCCGCTTTCGAGCGCGGCGTCGTGCTGGACCTGGCCGGTCGGACCGACGCAGCCGACGAGGCTTTCTCCCTGGTGACCAGGGATTTCCCCGAGGATGCCCTGGCGGGCGAGGCTTCTTTCCGCCGCGGGGAAATCATGTACCGGGCGAAGCGCTGGACGGTGGCGGCGGAGCGTTTCGCCGCGTACCGTCAGGCTTATCCTTCCGGCCCGCAGGCCGACGGTGCCCTGTATTTCGGCGGATTGGCGCTCAAGTCGTCCGCCCGGCTGGATGCGGGCATCCTCCTCTGGGAACGCCTGCTTTCGGACTTCAAGACGAGCCGCTACCGATTCCCCGCCACCTTCGCCGTCGCCCGCGCCTATCGCGAGAAGGGCGACTGGGAAGCCTCCTTCCGCGCCTATACCTCGGCGATCGCCGAGTTCTCCGACGCCGCGCGGAAGGCGGGCGCCTCGGACGAGGCGGAGACCCTGCGGTACATGATGACCGGCCTCCCGGAAACAGCCGCCCGCCTCCAGACCACCCTGAACAAGGAAAACGGAGCGGCCAGCCCCGCCGGCCGCAAGGCGGCGATCGCCTTGGGCCGATTCTACCTGACCGAGACCGCCCAGCGCGAAGCCGGCCTTCCCCTGCTTGAGGAAGTGATCGCGCTCCGCGCCCAGGATCCGGCTTCCGCCGCCGAGGCCCTGCTCCTGAAGGGCGACTACTACGCGGCGGTGGGCGTCTGGGACAAGGCGGCGGTCGTCTTCCTGGATGCCGCGAACGCGGCCGCCGACGGCAAGAGCGACCTTGTACCCGAAAGCCTGTTCAAGACGGCCCAGGCCCGCCTGCGCTCGGGGAACGCTTCGGCGGCCGCCGAGGCCGCCGCGCTGCTCGCCAAGAATTATCCCCAATCGACCTGGACTTCCCAGGCGAAGAGACTTCTGGAGGGCAACCGATGAGCCGCGCTAGCCGATTATCATCGTCAGTTTTTCTCGCCTTAGCGCTGATGGCTTCCGCCCTTCCCGCGGTCGCCCAGACTTCCGATCCCGGTACGGTCGAGACGGACGGCGCCGATGTCGTCCTTCCCGACATGGACAGCGAAGTCCGCGGCGTCCAGCCGCGCGACGTCGATGCGCCTTTGCCTCCCGCCCCCGTTTTGCCGCTTCCCGCTTCCGGTCCCCCGCTGCCGCCTGAAGCCCAGCTTTCCATTCCCGAGTCCGCATACCGCACCGAAGCGACGCTGGACACCTCCGCGCGCGCCGCCCTCGGCGAAACCTTCACCGAGGCGAGCGTGGGCGCAGGCCTCTGGGACGGCGTGTCGGCGGCTTTGTCCATTTATCGGCCCGGCGCCGATCCGTCCTTCAGTATGACCTTCGCCCATGACTCGACGGACGGCTTCGCCTTCAGGGAGAGGGGAGAGGGTTTCTACGAGCGGAGGACAGCGCTGAGCGGCCGCGTGCGCGGCACCCTCGCCGGGAGTTCGGCTTGGTCCTTGTCGGCCTCCTTCGCCGACGAGGCGGACGGGTTGCAGGGCCAAAGCGTCGACTTCTACGGAGTTTCCCACCGTTACCTTGATGTCCTCGGCTCGTATACCCGGCCATTGGGCCCCCTGGACCTTCGCGTCGAGATGGACGCGGCAAGCGCCTCCCGCGACCTCGAATTGGCCGTCGAAAATCCGGCGGGCAGCCTAGGGACCAACGAACTCATCCTCTCACCGCGCGTCGCGCTGGAGTTCGAGCGGGACATCTTCTATTTTTCCCTGGAAAGCGATTACCGATTCCTCGGCCTGTTGGGCCTGGGCCCGGACGATGAGCCGGAGGACCGCGCAACCCACCGTATCTCTGCGGACCTCGTTTCCCGCGCGGACGTTTCCAGCCTGCTCTCGCTCGGGGCCATGCTCGGCGTCGTGTCGTCGTCCTCCTCTCCCTTGCTCGTTCCATTCGCGCTTTCCCTGGAGGCGGGACTCGGTCCGTACGTTTCCCTGGCCCTCGACGGCGGGCTCGCCTTCGATGACGGGTCCCTCGGCGAAGAGTGGAGGGACGACCCCTGGCTGGACGTCGGAGGAATACCGGCGGACGACGGCCGCTGGAACGCGAACGCGCGGATCGACCTCTTCCCCTTCCCGGACCTGACCGCCCGGGTCGGCGCGGCCTGGGCGTTGAGCCTTCCGGGCTCGGGCCGGCTCGTTCCCGAGTTGCCCGCGGGGGCGACGCAGATCGCCCGCGGACTCAACACCTACCGGGTCGAGGAATATTCGACCCTCGAATCGGAGTTCGCCTTGCGCTGGCTTATCGGAGGTTCCGCCTCCATCGGCATCGGCTGGAAGGCCGACTGGTTCGACCCGCCCGTCTCGGGCGACGCGCAGCGCCTTTCCCTGGAAGCGGAGTATCGCGGACGGGACGAGGCCTTCGGGGCCGCGCTTGCGGCCTCCGCCGGCCTTTCCTCCGAAACCTTCTCGGCCGAAAGCCTGCTCGGCGGAAGCGATACCCCGAAGGTGGACTTCAACGGTTTCGTGCGCCTGTCGCCGGAAATACGCCTCATCGCGGACTTCCGCGACATCCTGATCG
>Ga0209727_1001782_pt1 | contig 16727 bp, 12 predicted proteins | sample RifGroC1_FD_183995 | JGI IMG/M metagenome (GOLD analysis project Ga0209727, IMG submission 183995) | Groundwater microbial communities from Rifle, Colorado, USA - Groundwater C1 (SPAdes) (version 2) | ecosystem: Environmental > Aquatic > Deep subsurface > Groundwater | place: Rifle, Colorado...
TTGATCGGGGGCGCATTCCCAAACTTTGTGAGTTTTGCCTCTTGCGTCTTTTCTCTCTTGGCAAAGCGAGGGGTCTCCATTTAAGAAAGCGGAGATCGCTTCGTTGGTGTGGCTGTTGAGCGGTTCCACAAACCAGCTCGTGCAATTTGTTCTGGTCATCGATTTTCTCCTTGAAAAGAACTAAACTCATCTTTATTGATTATTTTATTCCGAGTTCGTATTTTTTGCAAACAAAAAACTCCGCGCGAGGCGGAGTTTTTTGTAACCCAAACAAATCTGTAAGCCGAATTCTGTCTCCGCCCAAGGCGGATGGCAATCATCTATCTGGGCCGCGCATTGCTGCGAGGCTCCGGCGATCTACTTTTCTCTGCGGGGTCAAGCTTGCGCCTCACAGATTTGATCTTGCGCCCGGTAAGGATTTAGCCGTTTCATCTTGGCATTTCGGCCGAGTTCGCCCTACTTCGTTCCGCAACTGCGGGACTACGGAGGGCGCTTTAATCCTTTCGGATTAAAGCGTTTCTGTTCGCACCTCTGCCAATTTTGCCCAAATCTTTGATTTGGCTGCAAAATTGAGCATCCTACAAAGCTCCATAGGAGCGAAGTAGGATTAATTCTGCAGTATCGAAGAAAAGTTCAATTTGGCCGACGGCTGTTAGCCGCTACCTTTTTTGATGTTCAGACGAACAAAAGGGAGTTCGGACTTTCCTCCCCTCGTTTTACCGAAGGGCGATTGCCTGATTTGTTCGGGTTGACTATATTGTAGCAAATTATTTATTTATAGTCAAATAAATTTACGACGAAAATAAAAAGCCATCGGCTTATTGGATGGCTTTTATAATTACCTTGAATTACGAAACACCCGATTTGTCATTCCCGCCCCAAGCGGGAATCCAGAAAATTAAGATAAAATCTGGATTCCGGCTCTGCCTGCTGGCAGGCCGGAATGACAATAAGCGAGTTTTGTAATTCAAAGTAATAAAGAACATAAAGGACTGACTGGATTATGTTAGAGATTGCGATTTTGCATCCATGAAATAACTTTAAATATAAGCAGAAAACAAAAAGACTCTAGTCCAAAGACTAGTCCTGATGTTTTTCCGCCCAATAGATAGGCATATACAGTTATAATAGAGAAGAGGGCTATGAGGCCGCAAACTCTGCCAAAAAAACAGGCAAAAACAAAACTAAAAATAAGAAACCCGCTGATTAAGCCGAAATTTTCGTTGATCGTTGATAAAGCTATGCCGAACGGAACGCCCAACATTAAACCATATATGGAGCCCGCGATAATGCGGACGAAGAGATCTGTTAAATCCATTTTATTTCCTGACATTTTGTTAAGCTCCTTATCTGAATTTATGGATTTGGTAAAGACAGAGTAATATATTTTATTTATGATGTATTTTTCAGTTTTTAAAGGGCATTATAATATCTTATCATATTAAATTTTAAATGTCAATATCTTGATTCTCGAGCTCTTAAGAGAGTAAGATATAATAGAAAAGAGAAGAATGTGTGAACTAAAATCCATATCTATTTTCAATGTAATAAATTTCTCCCAACCTCTCTTTAAAAAGGGAGGAGTCGCTGAGTGAATTTATTCGTAATTAGTTTTAAATTCGCAATTGGCGAGGAATTATGAAGAAATCCGATCTGATTTTCACCGCCGCTTTGGTGCCGCTGGATTATTTGATGATAATTCTGGCGGGACTGGCGGCTTATGTTTTGCGCACCAGCGAACTGGCGGCGAGATGGCGTCCGGTGCTTTTTGGCGTTAATTTGCCGTTTGAGAAATATTTTGGAGTTATTGTTTTGATTGGATTTTTTTGGATCGTTGTTTTTTCCATGGCCGGTCTTTATTCAATCCGCCGGCGGAACAATCGGCTCTGGGAAGAAATTTTTCGGGTGATTGTCGCGGTTTCGGCGGGCTTGGTGGGCGTGGTTTTTTATATTTTCATCCGCCGCGAATGGTTTGATTCAAGATTTCTGGTTTTGGCAATTTGGTTTTTAGCCATATTTTTTGTGAGCTGGGGTAGGATTTTAATGAGATCAATCCAAAAATACCTGGCTCATAATTTCGGCTTTGGCAATCACAATGTGGTTATCGTGGGCGGAGACGGAATTTCCCGCGAAATAATCGAAGAAATAAAACACGATCCGTCGCTGGGGTATAATTTGGCGGCTTATATGAAAGATTTGGATGTGGCGCAAATAAAAAATCTGGTCAGCCGGAAAGCAATTGACGATGTTATTTTGGCCAATCCGGATTTTCCCAGGGAAGCCGTTCTTGAGCTTGTCGATTTTTGCGAAGAGAAACATATTAATTTCAAATTTGTTCCCAATCTTTTTCAAACTTTAACCACGAATGTTGATTTCGACACTTTGGGCGGAGTTCCCATCATTGAGTTGAGACGCACGGCTTTGGACGGCTGGGGAAAAATATTAAAACGCTTGATAGATATTCTGGGCAGTCTTTTTGGGATTGTGATTTTTTTGCCGTTTATGGCAATCGTCGCGATTTTAATAAAATTTGATTCCAAGGGGCCCGTGGTTTACAGAAACGAACGAGTCGGCCCGAGAGGAAAATTCAATACCTTTAAATTCCGTTCAATGAAAATGGAATTTTGCACCGGCGGCGAATATGATAAGGACGGCCGGGCGGATCAGATAGAAAATGAATTGATTGAAAAACAAAGCGGCCGCAAAGGGCCGGTGTTTAAAATAGTCAATGATCCCAGAAGGACGAAATTAGGCCGGTTTTTGGAAAAAAGCAGTTTGGATGAATTGCCGCAATTTTTTAATGTTCTGGCGGGCAATATGAGCCTTGTCGGCCCTCGGCCGCATATGCCAAAAGAAGTGGCGAAATACGAAAAATGGCACAAAAAAGTTTTTAATATCAAACCGGGCATCACGGGGCTCGCGCAAATTTCCGGCCGTTCGCGAATTGATTTTGACGAGGAAGCGAAACTCGATACTTATTACATTGAAAACTGGTCTTTGGGTTTGGATCTGAAAATCTTATTCAAGACTCCCTTGGTGGTGATTTTGGGAAAAGGAAACAGATAATCAGTTTTTAGTTGATTAGTTTTCAGTTTATCAGTTTAATGCGAAATTCAAAACATTCCAACTAACCAACTAATAAACTAACCAACTGAAAATTGCATGCGTGTCGCTCTGGTACATGACTATCTGAATCAATATGGAGGGGCGGAAAGAGTGTTGGAGGCATTTTGCGAAATATGGCCCGAAGCGCCGATTTTTACGTTGGTTTATGACGCGGAAAGAACCGGCCGCGCTTTTGAAGGGCGAAAAATCAGAACTTCTTTTTTGCAGCGCGTTCCTTTGGCGATAAAACATCACCGTTCTTTTTTAATGCTTATGCCTTGGGCGGTTGAAAGTTTCGATTTGGGAAAATACGATCTGATTGTTTCTGATTCGGCCAGTTTCGCCAAAGGCGTTATCGCGGCTCCCGATTCATTGCATGTCTGCTATTGCCACACTCCAACCAGATACGTTTGGGACGACAGCCAAAAATATCTCGAAGAATTCAATTATCCTTCAATCGTAAAAAAAATAGTTCCACCGCTTTTGAATTATCTTCGAGTTTGGGACGGAGCGGCCTCGGAAAGGCCCGACAAATACATCGCCAATTCCCGTTTCGTCGCTTCCAGAATAAAAAAATATTATCGGCGCGAAGCCGATGTCATTCATCCGCCGGTCGGAACCAGCTCCTTTTTTATTTCAAATGAAATTGATGATTATTTTTTGATGGTGGCTCGGTTTCTTCCGTATAAAAAAGTTGATTTGGCTGTTCGGGTTTTTAATGAATTGGGCTGGCCGCTAAAAATCATCGGGGACGGGCCGGAGAAGAATAATTTAAAAAAAAATGCCCATTCCAACATCGAATTCATCGGACTTATCAGCGAAAAAAATCTGCCCGGATATTATTCCCGTTGCCGGGCTTTGATTTTTCCCCAAGAAGAAGATTTTGGCATTGCGGCGGTGGAAGCGATGAGCTCGGGGAGACCGGTGGTGGCTTTCGCGGGCGGCGGGGCGCTGGAAATGGTCAGGGAAGGCGAAACCGGAATCTTTTTCAAAGAACAGACGGTTGAATCGCTCAAAGACGCTCTTTTGAATTTCAAGCAAAATGAGTTTGATCCTTTGCGAATCAAGCGGCGCGCCGCTGATTTTGATAAGGAAGTTTTTAAGGAAAAAATAAAAAATTTCATAAAAAAAACCATATGAAAGAAAAAATTATAAAAATCCAAAACTGGATTTCCAAAAACAGAAAAATCGTTTGGTTTGCCGTTTTGGTCGCGTTTATTTGCGGAATTTGGGCGTCTTGGTCGGGACAAAATTATTCCGCTTCGGTTTCGGTGCTTGTGAGCCGGGTGGCTTCGGCCCAACCCATAGATTACAACTATGACAGCTACTACGCCCTCAAAGCCACTGATGAATTCGGCGGCACTGTTGTCGGCTGGCTCAAGACTCCGGAAGTGGTTGAAGCTGTTTATAAAAGAGCGCAAATAGAATTTAATCCTTCCACTTTCTCGGGATTCAGCGGCAGTTTCAAAGGAATAAAAGTTTCTCCCAGCACCGTGGAAATTAGATTTGAATGTTCGTCGCCCGACGACGCCAAAAAAATAGCCAAAGCCTTGGGGGAAACGATTTCTGAAAAAAATAAGCAATTGGCCGATTCTTCAAAGCAGGGAATAAATTTCGTCGCTTTGGCGAGCGATCCGGTGGTTATAAAAAACCGATTTGACGTATATGTGAAATTTTCGGCCGGATTGCTGATTGGGCTTGTTTTTGGACTATTTTTTCAAAGAGCAAAGGAATTTTTTAGAGAATAGATTCAATATTTTATGATTATCGGCGTTGATGCCAGAGTTTTGGCAAGATCGAACAGAACCGGGATAGAAGAGTACGCGATAAATCTTCTGTCTCGGCTTTTGTCTTTGGGCAAAGAGCATCGGTTTAAATTTTTTTTGAACGCTTTTCGCCAAACGCCCTTGAATTTTGATTGGGCCGGTTGGGAAAACGTGGAGATTAAAAAATTCCGCGTTCCCAATCGTTTTATTTTTGATCCAATGTCCAGGATTTTCGATGTCCCGAAAATCGACAGCTTAATCGGCGGGGCTGATGTTTTCTTCTCGCCCCATTTTTTACTGGCGCCCGTTTCCAAAAAATGCTTGAAAGTCGCCGCTTTTCACGATCTTTCTTTTGAATATTTTCCTGAATTTTTTTCTCCGCAAAAAAGATTTTGGCACTGGACTCTTAATCCGGCCGGAACGGCGAGAATGTGCGATAGAATTATCGCGGTTTCCCTGTCCACCAAGGCCGATTTAATTGATCTCTATAAAGTTTCGGAAGATAAAATAGAAGTCATTTATTCCGGGGTGGGAGAAGAATTTAAAAAAATAAATTTGGCCGAACGCCAGCGATCCGTTTTGAAAAAAAGATATAATTTGCCCGAAAAATTCATTTTATATTTCGGCACGATAGAACCGAGAAAAAATATAGCGGGTTTGATAAAAGCTTACGAAGTTTTCAGGCAAAAAAATCCAGACGCGGATTATTCTTTGGTAGTCGCCGGCAGCCGCGGCTGGCTTTGGAAAGACATTTTGAAACGCGCCAATCTTTCTCCTTTCAGGGAAGACATAAAATTTGCCGGTTTTGTCCGGCCGGCCGATAAGGCTTATTTATATAATCTCGCTTCTTTATTCGTCTATCCCAGTTTTTTTGAAGGGTTCGGTTTTCCTCCTCTTGAGGCGATGGCTTGCGGCGCGCCGGTTATTTGTTCCAACAACTCTTCTTTCTTGGAAACAGCCGGAAATGCCGCTTTATTGATCGACCCTTGCAACCCGGAAGAAATAGCCTGGGCGATTCAAGAAATGCTCGGGGATGAACGATTGAAAAACAAATATATTGAGAGGGGAAAAGAAAATATAAAACGCTTTTCTTGGGATAAATGCGCGCGGGAAACGCTGGATTTTTTAACGAAATTTTAGTTGATTGAAAAACAGTGAATCGCTGATTGCTAATCGTGATTTGAATTTACGATATGCGATACGCGATTAGCGATATGCGAATGATAATAGGAATAGACGCCCGATTTTTTGGCCCGCGGGCGAAAGGTCTTGGGCGATACACGCAAAAATTAATAGAAAATTTGGAAAAAATCGATGGCAAAAACGTCTACATTGTTTTTTTGCGCGAGAAGGATTTTGAAAGCTATTTTCCTCAAAACAAAAATTTTAAAAAAGTTTTGGCCGATTTTCCCTGTTATGGTTTTTTTGAACAGATTTTTTTTCCTTTTCTGATCGGACGGCACGGGATTGATCTTATGCATTTTCCCCATTTCAACGCGCCGATTTTTTACCGCAAAAAGTTCGTGGTCACGATTCATGATCTGATCTTGCGCCATTTTCCTCCCAAAAAAGCCGGCGTTTTGGAAGGATTGAAATATTTTATAAAGGATCTGGCTTATCGGGCGGTGATCAGGCGGGCGATTAAAAAATCCGGGCGGGTCGTTGCCGTGTCCGAGTTTGTCAAGAAAGATATTCTGGCTCATTATAAAATTACCCCAAAAAAAATCAGAGTTATTTATGAGGGTTCTCCCGATTTTCAAGATAGTGATAAACAGAAAGAATCGAATGTTGCCGCGCGGAATTCTTTCATTCTTTACGTGGGCAACGCCTATCCTCATAAAAATCTTGATGTTCTTATTGATGGCTTCTTATTGTATTTGGATAATTCGGGTGATAAAATAACTAAGCTGGTTTTGGCCGGAGAAAATGATTATTTTTACGAAAGGCTCAAAAGACAAAAATCCGGCCCGATTTCCAAATATCCCGACAGAATTGTTTTTTCGGGATTTATTGAAGAAAATAATTTGCCGGCTTTGTATCAAAAAGCCTCGGCTTATGTTTTTCCTTCCCTCTGCGAAGGCTTCGGTTTGCCTCCTTTGGAAGCGATGGCTTGCGGCGCGCCGGTTATTTCTTCCGATGAAACCGCTTTGCCTGAAATTTTGGGAGATGCCGCCCTTTATTTTAATCCGCGCGATCCGGAAGATTTGGCTCAAAAAATTAAAATAATTCTTGAAGATAAAAACCTGAGAGATAAATTGATAAATAAGGGTTATGATCAGGCCAAATCTTATACTTGGAAAAAAATGGCTGAAGAAATAAAGGAATTGTACTTTGAAACAGTTCTTTGATTTTTTAAAAAAGCGAGGCCGGGATGACAGGAAAAGGGAGAAGAAGCGCTTATGTCATACATGGTGATGTGTTTTTCTTTGTTTATTGCAATTGCTGGATTAATGAAGAGCCTTGCCGCGGTCGCATGATGAATGAAGTTGATAAAGAAAATCAGATATTTGAGTGCCCAAATTGCGGGACAAGAGCGGAAAAAGTGGGAAGAATAGAAGTTGTGATATCGGATTAACTTTCTACAAATATAAGAGCCGTCAAACAAAGACGGCTTTTTAATTTTCTGTGGATTATAACTTTTTGCCGTTGTGATATAATTAAATCGTTATGTCCCGGCAAAACATCTTCAATCAGATGTTCGATTTGCGTCCTTGCAACGAAGAGGGCGGTTTGGATTTGCAAAAAATTCAAAGAGTCGGGGAATTTCTTGATTTGCGGCAGGAACTATGGATAAAAAAAGAAGCCGTAAAAAGAACCGGAACAAGGAAAAAGCCGATTTCCAATCAACAAATATCCGATGATCTGCTTCGCGAACTTTTAAAAACTCCGGAAGAAGATAGAGTTGAGAAAAAAAACGATTGTTTTAAAAAATCCGCGTTATTTAAAAAATCAACTCTTGATTATCCCGATAAAGAAGAAATTTTGGCCGTTTTTGAAGAAATAGAACGTTTGGACAATTCTCTGAAAGAATTGATTTTGGAAAAAGCCGCGATTGAGCCGGAAAAAATCGCTCCGCAAATTATTTTGTCCGATTTAGCGCAAGAAAAAACAATTGAAGAACCGATTTGCCGGTTGATTGGCGAGCCGGCGCGGATAATGGAAACGGCGCGAATTCATTGCGAAAAATCGGTTAAAAATGATTTGGTTTTGCCGGAGGAAACGCGGAACGAAGAAACTTTCTGGCGGCCTTTAAAAATAAAAGAAAGATTTTTTCCGGAATTAAGTCTGAAAAAACGGGCAATTTCTTTCGCCGCGGCCGGATTTTTCGCGCTCGTAATAATCAGCGGTCTTTCTTTGGCCGGCCGGGGGATAACGGCCAAAAAAAATATTCTAAGTTCCGCCATGGATGCTTACCGTTTAATGATGTCGGGCAAAGATTCCGCTTCCAGCCTTGATTTTTCTTTGGCCCAATCCAATTTTCAATCGGCTTATCAAAGTTTTTTGCGGGCCGAGCAGGAATTGAACAAAATGGGCCGTTCCATCATTTTTGTTCTTGAAAGAATGCCGGGAGGTTCCGTGGTGGCTTCGGCCGGAGCGTTGGTGGAGACGGGAGAAAATTTGGCCCAGGCGGGCAAAAGCTTTTCGCGAATCGCCGGCCTTTTTTCTTTAAATGACATCGGCGGTTATTTTTCGGGCAATCAACCGCTCACTTCCAAAATCACAAGCGCGAAAGCGGATATAAAAACAGCCAAGGAATCGTTGCAAAAAGCGAATGCCGCCTTGATTCAGGTCAAGAATTCTGATTTGCCGTCCAGCCTGGTTGAATCGGTTGAATCTTTAAAACAAAAACTTCCCATTGTCGCCGAGGCCGTAAATCAGGTTGATGTCTGGAGCGATGTTTTTCTGAAATTTTTGGGCCACGAAAAGGCCAAAAAATATTTGCTGATTTTTCAAAATAATTCCGAAGCGCGCCCGACAGGCGGATTTATCGGAACTTACGGCGTTCTTGATCTTGACGAAGGAAAAATAAAAAATCTTTTCATTGACGGCGTTTTTGATTTGGACGGCCAGCTTGTTGAAAAAATCGTTCCTCCCGCCCCGATCCAGAAGATCTCAACCGCTTGGTCCATGCATGACGCCAACTGGTTTGCCGACTTTCCTTCTTCGGCCAAAAAAGTTTCATTGTTTTATGAAAAGGCCGGCGGAGAAACGGTTGACGGCGTAATTTCATTGACGCCAACCGTGATGGAAAAACTCTTAGCCGCAACCGGACCCATAGAAATGCCCGAATATGGCGCGGTTCTGACAAGTGAAAATTTTTTAGATGCGATTCAATATGAAGTGGAAATCGATTACGACAAAAAACTGAACGATCCCAAAAAAATTCTGGCGGATTTCGCGCCGATATTTTTGGATCGCTTATGGCGGGTTTGGCCCGATAAATCGGGAGAAATAATTTCAATTCTGTCTGATTCCCTTTCGCAAAAGCACATTTTGTTTTATTTTTCCGACGACGGTCTCCAAGAAGTTTTTTCCGGCCAAAACTGGACAGGGGAAATTATTGACGCGGACAAAGATTATTTGAGCGTGGTGAATACCAATATCAACGGTTATAAAACCGATAAAGTCATTGACCAGAAAATATATCACCGTTCAAATATTAATGAAAACGGAGAAATTATCGATTTGGTGAAAATCGTGAGAACTCATCTTGGCGGAAAGAGCCAATACGATTGGTATAACAAAGTGAATGCCGATTATATGCGGGTTTATGTTCCTTTCGGTTCCGAGCTGCTCTCGGCCAAAGGGCATACTTTGGAAGCAAATCAGCCGCCGATTGATTACGCGGCTCAAGGATTTAAAACGGATTATGACATCATCGCTCAAGAAAGCGCGCTGAAGAGGCATTCATCGGGAACTCAAATATTTTCCGAATCGGGCAAAACGGTTTTTGGCAATTGGGTTTACGCGAGTCCCGGAGAAACCGTTGAAATTATTTATGAATATAAGTTGCCATTTGGGCTTAATCTGAAAGAATCGAATTCAAGTTATAGCCTGCTTGTTCAAAAGCAGTCGGGCGCTTTTGAATGCGATTTTGAATCCGAACTGAATCTTCCCGCCGGCGTCAAAATAGAGTGGCAATATCCGGAAACATTGAAAATATCAGGCCGGCAGATTAAAATATCAACCAAGCTCAAGTCGGATAATTTTATGGGAGTGGTGCTGGGGAGATGATGATACGAACCTGCGAAATTTATGCCAAACCCGCGAACTGCGAAATAAAAAAGAATTTGTCATTGCGAGCCCCGCAGCTGCGGGGCGAAGCAATCTCGAGTTATTGCCGCTCTCCACGGGATCGCTTCGCCGCAAACTCCTCGCGATGACGAATTCTTTCGCAGTTCGTATGTTTTGCATTAGATTCGCCCATTTCGCATTATAATTATGTTTAAAATTCTTGAAAAACAATCCCAAAGCGTTGTCTCGGCGGCTTTGATTCTGGCGGCGGCTTCATTGGTCAGCCGCTTTTTGGGTTTGTTGCGGGATCGGCTTCTGGCGGCCAATTTTGGAGCCGGCGACACGCTTGATGTTTATTACGCCGCTTTTCAAATTCCGGATCTCGCCTTCAATCTTTTGGTGGTGGGAGCGCTTTCGGCCGGTTTCATTCCCATTTTTGCCGGCTTTTGGCAAAAGGGCGCAGATAAAAAAGAAGCTTGGCGTTTTGTGAACAGCCTTTTTAATATTATTCTTTTGGCGCTCATTTTGTTTGGAGCGCTCTTTATTATTTTCGCTCCGCAAGTAATGAAATTGATTGTTCCCGGTTTTGAAGGTGAAAAATTCCGCCAAACCGTTTTTTTGGCGCGGATTATGTTTTTAAGTCCGGTCTTTTTGGGGGCGAGCACGGTTTTTGGCGGAGTTTTGCAGGGCACAAAAAGATTTTTTGTGATCGCGCTCACCTCGGTGCTCTATAATTTGGGAATAATTTTTGGCATAATTTTTCTTGTGCCGCGTTTTGGCATTCTGGGATTAGCCTTGGGAGTGGCGGGTGGAGCTTTTGTCCATATGGCGATTCAGATTCCTTCCATGCGCTCGCTGGGCTTTCGATATCGCGCAACAATAGATTGGGGCAATTATGGATTGCGGCGCCTATCCAAACTTATGATCCCTAGGATTTTGACTCTGGGGGTTTCCCAAATAAATTTTTTGGCGATCACGGTTATCGCCTCCACTTTGGCGGCGGGAAGCTTGGCAATTTTTAATTTCGCTTACAATATTTGGAATTTTCCTTTGGGGATTTTGGCGGCTTCGTTCGCTATGGCGGCTTTTCCGAATTTGGCCGAAAACGCGGCGGCCAAAAATTGGCGCCAATACAGCCGGGTTTTCTCCGCCACCTTTCGGCAAATAATTTTTTTGATTATTCCGGCCAGCGCTCTTTTTCTGGTTTTGCGGGCGCAGATTGTTCGGGTGGTTTTGGGCGCCGGAAAATTTGATTGGCAAGACACGGTTTTAACTCTGGAAACTCTCCAATTTTTAACGCTGGGCCTTTTTGCCGAAGGATTGAATTTGCTTGTGGCTCGATCATTTTTTGCCTTGGAAGACACCAAGACTCCCTTTTTCTTGGGAGCGGCGAGTTCGGTTTTCAGGATCTTCGGCGCTTTGTTTTTTTCGGCCAAAATGGGCGTGGCGGGCTTGGCGTTCGGTTATGCTTTGGGAGGGATAATCTATTTTATTTTGCTTTTGGCGTTTTTAAGCCGGCGGGTTGATTTGAGAATAAAAGAGATTTCTTTAAGCGCGGCAAAAATAGTTCCGGCTTCTTTGGCGGGAGGGATAACGGCTTTCTTTTCATTGAGGATTTTTGACGGATTTTTAAACACCGGCACGTTGGTTGGAATTTTTACGCAGGGATTTTTGGCCGGAATCGCGGGCATAATTATTTATCTGGCGATTTGTTATCTCTTGCGTTCGCCGGAATTAAACGATATTCTTCAGGGCTTCAAAAAGAAGATTCCGGCCGGATCGGCCGTGGCCGACAAAGAATTGATTCAGCCGATGGAAGAGGGGAAATAACGGATTGGAGTATTTGATTTAAAAAATCGCCACATGTGCGCTTGACTTTATGATAGATATATGATATACTTGCAGACAGCTCTAAAACCTACCGACCCCCCTCAATTTGTATGATCGGATTTTAAATTTCTCTCAGCGCCTTGGGCGCTTTTTTTGTTTGCGGCAAGCTTTCAGCGCTTCATCGGGAGTAAAATAGTCCAAACATTCCATGAATCTCCGATTGATCTTGCCTTCGATCTTTCTGACAAATTGCTTTGAGTGTTTGGATATGTCGCTTCCCTTGGGAATATCTCTTCTTATGTATTTGTTTGAGTTTTCAACCGTGCCTTTCTGCCAAGAGCTGTAGGGATCGCAGAAATATATTTTCACATTCAACAGCTTCTCTAATTGTTTATGCATTGCCATTAAAAGATCGTTATCCGCGGTAATGGTTTTCAGTTCGGGAAATCTCTTTTGGATTTTAAGGAACGCCTTATGGACATTTTCAATTGTCACAACGACTATTCTTTCTAAAAATGAAATCCTCGATCTCCTGTCGACAACATTAAGAATTATTCCTTTGCCTGATACAAGGAAATCAGCCTCCGCGTCTCCGATCCTGCTTCGTTTCTCGGCTATTTTAGGCCTCTGGGCGATAAACTTGCGATCCTTGAGCTTTTCTTTGGCTTTTTGCCGCCGCCTGTTTTGGCGGTTTTTTCGTTTGGCGCGGTGATTCTCGATTCTTCGGCCGTGAACGCTTTTGATAAATCTTATGATGCTGTTTTTGGATACGCGAGGAAGACTGTTTTCATGCTTTTTGATTCTTTGGGATATGGCTTTGGGAGACTGATCGTCGAGCAGATGCTTTTCGATAAAGTCCCAAAGATTCGAGTTCTCCACGATTTTCTTATTCTGCGCTTTGGCGTATTTCCTTTTAACATACGCTTTATGGTGAGCTTTGGCCGGATCATACGCGTTCCTCGTTTTTCTCTTGGTGTATTCATACCAGATCGCGTAGGGGCTGCGGCCCATCGCTTTGCCTATATCCGCGTAGGATATCTTTTTCTTCCTTAAAAGATAAATTTCGTCCCGTTCGCTTTTGGAAAAGTGAGAAAAGTTTTTTTTGATTTTTCATAAATTAATTTTAACACTTCATACAAATTCAAAAGGGACGGAGGGTTAACAATGAAATATATTGAATTTAAGGCGAAATAGAGCTAAAAACTAAAAACAATCCAAAAAGGAGAGGTGCCATGAAAAAGGTTCTGGTTCTGCTCGCGTGCTTGGCAGTTATGATTTTTACAGTGGTTTGGGCTTCAGCCGAAACAAAAATCAAGGTCGGTTTTTCGGCTTGGGCGGAGAATGTTCGGAGTGTTCCGGTGGTCGGAGACACAATATGGAACAGAGTAAATCATAAATTTATTCTTTCGACATCCTTTGTTGTTTTGGAGGATAGCCTGGGTCTTCTTGACGGAGTTTCGGACAAAGATGCTTTTAATCTTTTATCCGGAAAAATTCCGGAATATGTAAAGATAACGGAAAGGGAAGAAATACTTGCCGGTTTATTCTCTTTTCCGATAAAGAAGAAAGTAATTATGTCTCGAATCAGCGTGAGATATCTGTATATGGCGGACAGACTGAAGAAAGAAAATCTTCCGCCGATCGAAAAAGAAGAAACAAGCTATTTGGATTCTCTTTCTCTTTTATTTGTTCCGATTTTTCTCGTCTTTGGCCTCAATATTGACGCTTTGCGGGGTGATTCCGGGAAAAAAGCTAAAGAAATCAGAATCAACCGACTTTTAATTTCTTATATTTTATTTTCGGCCGCTCCTTTTTTGGTGGTTTTGCTGAATATTTCATCACAGTATTTTTTAATCATTTTGTCTGTCTTTTGTTTAGCCGGCTCATTAATGGGCACAGTGAACAGCAGCTCTTCTTTTTTCAGGAGTGGCTTTTTGGGATTTTTTGTCGGCTCTCTTATTCTTTTTGCTCTCTATACCGCCGGTGAGAATATATTGCTGATATCAGCTCAATATTCTTTACTATTTCTTTTGGTCAATACTTTTTCTTTTTATGTTCTTCGGTGCGGCTTTAAATGGGGAGGGACGGATGTTTATAAATATCTATCTTCTCCACGGCCAGCAGTTTGGCCGGCGGAATAAATCCGCCAAACAAAACACAACCGGATCGGGTTAACAAGCTCGGTCCGGTTTTTTTTGTTGCTCCTCGCCAATTACGAATAAATTACCTCACCTCAATCCTCTCCTTAAAAAGGAGAGGAGGCCTGCTAAGAATCTCCTGTGGCATCCCATTCGTAATTGGCTCTAAATTCATAATTGGTGAGGGGACTATCGTATTTGCCCCTCAATATGTCTTTGGAGTATAATGGGTTTAAGCAGCGCTTAAGTTTTTTTATATGCCAAAAAAATTCAAAAACGAACCGAAAAATAAAAATTTAAAACTTGATTTGGAGGATGACACAAAAAAAGGAATAGTGGCGGTTATTCTTTTTCTTCTGGCGATAATCGTTATTTTGAGTTATTTCGGTTTGGCTTCAACTTTGGGCAACTATATTCATAAAGGATTGGATTCGCTTTTTGGCTGGGGATATTTTTTGGTGCCGCTGGGGCTGATTTTGGCGGGTGTTTCAATAATAAAATCTTTGCATAAGGATATCTACGGCACGCCTTTTTTTGGCATGATTCTTTTTATTTTGAGCTTTTTGGGAATTTTGGAGATGATTTTTGGAAGCGGCAAAGGCGGGGGATACTTGGGATTGGGTGTTGCCTATCCGTTTACCAAACTTTTGGGAAATTTTGCCAGTTATATTATTTTGTTCGCGCTGGTTTTGATTTCTCTTTTGATAATTTTTAATATTTCCTTAAAGATCCTGTTTTTGAAAATTTTGGGCAAGGAAGAAAAAGAGAAAAAATCGGAATTTATCAAGGACGCTCAAAATGGCAAAAAAGAATTCGCGCAAAACGATTCTTCTCCTTTCGGGTCGTTGGTCAAAAAATTTATGTCTTCGCCCGATTTTGAAGTAAAAGGCCTTAATGAAAAGCAAGTCGCGAAAGCGCAAAAAACCGAAGAAAAGCCGGTCAAGAAAGACGATTTGATGCTTTTGCAAAGCAAAATGGTTTTGGAAGATTATCAGGTGCCTCCGCTTGAGATGCTGGAAGCGGATTCGGGAGAGCCCACCAGCGGCGACATCAAAGCCAATGCCAATATCATTAAGCGGACGCTGCAGCATTTTAATATTGATGTTGAAATGGCCGAAGTGAATATCGGGCCAACCGTTACCCAGTATACTCTGCGTCCGGCCCAGGGAGTCAAACTTTCCAAAATCACGGCTTTGAGCAGCGATTTATCTCTTTCTTTGGCGGCTCATCCAATCCGCATAGAAGCGCCGATTCCCGGGCGATCCTTGGTGGGCATTGAAATTCCCAATAAATCAGTCACTAAAGTTCGTCTGCGCAATTTGGCGGATCAGCCCGAATTCAGCCAGGAAAATCGAATGCTCACTTTGGCGCTTGGCCGCGATGTGGCCGGCGTGCCGGCTTTTGCCGCTTTGGAAAAAATGCCGCACATGCTGATTGCCGGGGCCACGGGAACGGGCAAATCGGTTTGCTTGAACTCTCTGATTTTAAGCATGCTTTGCCGGCACGCGCCCAATTTCTTGAAAATCATTTTGATCGATCCCAAAAGGGTGGAATTTCCCATCTATAACGGTTTGCCGCATTTATTGACTCCTGTGATCGTGGAATCGCAAAAAGCTATCAATGCTTTGCGTTGGGCGGTGGGCGAAATGGAAAGAAGATTCGAAACTCTTTCCAACGAGCAGGTTCGCGATATTCTTTCATACAATAAAAAATTCGCCGAAGGAAAAGTTGACGAGCCTTTGCCTTATATCGTGATTATTATCGACGAATTGGCGGATCTGATGGCTTCGCATGGCCGCGATATGGAAGCGGCGATTGTCCGTCTGGCGCAGATGGCCAGAGCCGTAGGCATTCATTTGGTTTTGGCAACCCAGCGTCCTTCGGTGGAAGTAATCACCGGTCTTATAAAAGCCAATATTACCACTCGCGTTGCTTTCCAAGTGGCTTCGCAAACCGATTCGCGCACAATTTTGGACGCGGGCGGCGCGGAAAAACTTTTGGGCAACGGCGATATGCTTTTTCTCTCCGGTGATTCCAGCAAGGCCCGCAGAATTCAAGGCGCTTTTGTTTCGGAAAAAGAAGTGAAAAAAGTGGTGGATTTTATTACCAAACAGACAAAAGACGTTCATTATGCCGATGAAGTGGTTCAATCGCACTCCGCCGGCCGCATGGGGATGATGAATGACGGCGGGGATAATGCCGGTGTTGACGATGATCTTTATGAGGATGCTAAGCAAGTCGTAATCCAAACGAGAAAAGCTTCGGCTTCGCTTTTGCAACGCCGATTGCGTGTGGGTTATGCTCGGGCGGCGCGGCTGATTGATATGTTGGAAGAAAACGGCATTGTCGGGCCGGGCGAAGGAGCCAAACCCCGCGAGGTTTTAGTGGAGGATGATGAAGTGGAAGATATTCCCGGCAATCCAATTAAAGCCAGCGAAAGAGACGTAATGGGAGAATACTGAAGATAATTTTCAATTTTTAATAATCCAATTTTCAATGAATTTTTAATATTAAATATTAATAAATTTAATATTGATTTAAAATTGAGAATTGGAAATTGAAAATTTCTATAAAATGGTGTTTATCGCTCGAAAAGTCGAAGTGCCGCTTTTTTGGGATAAAATCAGAAAAACAAGAGAAGTTTTTGGCTTGT
>Ga0209727_1001790_pt1 | contig 16685 bp, 27 predicted proteins | sample RifGroC1_FD_183995 | JGI IMG/M metagenome (GOLD analysis project Ga0209727, IMG submission 183995) | Groundwater microbial communities from Rifle, Colorado, USA - Groundwater C1 (SPAdes) (version 2) | ecosystem: Environmental > Aquatic > Deep subsurface > Groundwater | place: Rifle, Colorado...
CTAGTTGCTCAATACTGATTTTCATAGTTTCCTCAGTTTAGTGTTTCTTGCGCGCAACAAAACCCTTTTCTATACGATAACAATTACAAATAGCTCCAAAGGAGCTTACTTATGGTTTCTAATGCTATATAGCAACTCATCAAAAAGCTACTATGTAGCTCTCTGAGCTACTATGTAGTACTGTATAGGGTATCGAGTATTAGGAGAGGGTATTAGGTTGTATCAAGTCATGAGAACAGAACAAAGTCATGAATAGAACCAAGCCAAGTCATGAATTACAGAACAAGGTCATGTCATGAATTACAGAACCAAGCCAAGTCATGAGAACAGAACAAAGTCATGAATAGACCTGGTCTACGCCCACTTTCTATATTTCTTTTATTCTTTTTCTTTATTGTTTTACTTCTTTTCTACATTATATAGCTTATATGCTATTAATTCTTTATATGTCTTCTTTGTAGAGAGATTAGTTCAAGGGTTGTAGTTGTTAGTATTTGTTTTCGTATACCCCCTAACGGGGGATTGGTTTATCGTCTAGGGAGGGAAAGGGGTTGCGCGTACCCTAGTTAGTTCATTTCTCCTATACGATTAAAGCTGCTCTTTCGGGGGCTGAGATTCAAATACCTTCGGGGTTACTGAAACATTTCGGTAAAGACCAGAATGTCTGTAATTATTCGTTAGTGGGCTTCGTAAGCCCACTATATTCAAATCCGTGGTTCCAGAGTAGTTCAAGTAGTTCAGGATTATCCCTCTTAAGCATATACTCTATAAGAACAAAGAGATTCTGTTCTTGATGTCTTTCATTTGTTGAAAGAGGAATTTTTCCCTGGCTAATTAGTTTTCCTACATAGTCAGAACTATAGTTTAGTAAATGAGCTATGTTTTTCGTACGCAATGAAACTCTAACTGCGTCTCCTCTTTTCTTCTTCATTTTGGTTCTCCTGTTTACGATACTAATTACCTTTTTAAAGGCTTTTAGCGAGTTGATTCGAGCAATCTCGCCAATAGTATATCACAGGAGTTGTTACTTAGATTAGATCTTTAACCTGAGGAGGTTCTTCTGCGAAGGGATCTAAATCTACCGGACGATCATAACTAAAATCTGGAACAACACGAGTCTCTACAAGACTCTCTGTATAGGTTCCTTCTTTTATATCTACGGTGACAACTGTTTCTTCTACAGTATCATTTAAAAGATGTTGATGTCTTTGGACAAGTTCTTCTTGCGCGCAGCAAAGACAGTTTACCCATTCTTCTACATCTCCAAAGATAAATCTAAGGTCTTCTAGACCTTCTGTAGTTGGTTCTATAGAGAGTCGTTTCATTTCTTGAGCAGTTTCTTCTAAACTGCTAATCTGTTGAGTTAACTTATGTAGTAAGTTTTTCATGTTTTTCTTTACGGGCAAAGGCCCTGTTTTTTTGAGGTGCACCCCCTAACGGGGGTTAGTTGTAATTAAAAAAAGGTTTAAGAGAGGGGTCCGAAGACCCCTCTCTAGCGTAGCGAACCGCATTACCCCTGGTATCTACGTTTGCGCAACGCGACTCAGTTCCCTCGCGGGAACCTACGCCATCCTAGCCACACTGGACTAGGAATCTTCTTGAGGATTATTAGCCCCAACGAAGGAGCTCCCTTTCCTCTACTAGATCTTATATGGAAAAACTGTTTAAACAGTCTTATTATATGGATCTAGTATTTTGCTCTATGCCGAGAGGCTCTGAGCAATAAGTTATGATAGTATAGTGATCTAAGTGGCCTTCTGTTTCTAATCAAACAGAGCCACAGCAACACGCGCGTAAGCGCGTTTGATTTAAAGAGGAGGAGGTTGCCCTCCTCCTCTTATGGTTACTCGCTTGCTACCACTGTGTTCTTCTTGGGCTGCCAGGTCGAGGGCACCTGGCTGATCACGTTGTCGGCACTGTACTTGTTGGTCAGACCCAGCAAGATACACAGGGGGAAGAAGTTGTTCGTCTCCGTCCCGTATGCCCAGGCCCGTTCGATGTCGGAGAGCGTCTGCTTGGAGTGACGCTCGGCCTTCCGGTAGTTCCGGATCTCAGCGACCTGTCGTTCGACGGCGCCCTTGTAGTGCTGTACGATGGTCTTGAGCTGCTGCCCCAGTTCCTTGAGGTTGTCTTCGCGCTCGGATTCGAGCGCCATCTTCAGGGCTTCGGAGGCCTCGGAGGCCGAGCTGAAGAGGGAGTCGAACTCGTCGTTGGTCTTGTTGGCGAATGCCAGGATGCTTGCGATCTTGATGCTCATGTGTTCTCCAGGGTTAAAGGTGCCATTGCAGTGCGCGCATAAGCGCGCAATTAAAGAGAGGAGGGCTATCCCTCCTCTCTCATCTCTCTAGAACGCGACCTTCTCGTCTTCGGAGGTGTCTTCGGTCTTGGTCTCGGTGGCGGGGATGAGCCCTGCCGCTCGAAGGGCCGCGAGAGCCACTCCGAGTTCCTTGACCACGTTGGTCAGTGCCGTGCCGTCGACCTGGCCCGTGGCATTGACCCACAGGCTGGGCCACGAGACCCACTCTCCGGTCTTGCCCTTGTAGCCTTCCTGCATCACGAGATGCGGGAAGCCGGCTGCTTCCAGCTTGTCTCGGGCGATCTTGAACTTCTCGGCCTTCTCGAAGAAGTCGAGGCCACGAAGGTCCTCGATGTCCACCTGTACGTTCCCGCGCCTGTCCTGGACGCGGAACTGTTCTCCCACCACTGCTCGGATCTTCTTGATGTCCATGTTTCTCTCGTTGAAAGTTGTTTGTGTGACCTATGCAGTAGGCCCGTAAGGGCCTACTCTGCCCCTTCTTGGGCCATCTTGGTCTCGTACTCCGAGACCCTTTCTTGCAGGTCCTTGATGACCTTGGGGAAGAAGCTCATCACTCCCTCTGCTGTTCCTGCGCTGACCATTCCCAAGGCCACGAGGACCATGAGCGGGATGCACACGAACATGATGAAGTACTGAAAATACTCCAGCAGTGGCAGGAACCACCACAGGAGTCCGAGGGTGATGAGTCCCCCGACGACCTTGAAGGGCCAGGTTGGCGTGTTTTCCATTCTTTCTCCTGGCCTACTTTCTGATAGGCCACACGGGGTTGATGTTGCCGAGGAGGTAGAAACTTCCATCGGCATTCCGGTTGGTTCGCTGATCCTCAGGGATGGTGTTGAAGACCTTGTCGTAAGTTGCCATGTATTCGGCATTGGCTCGACTTGCGGTCTGTGCGATGCCGCGCACCTTCTCCTTGTTCTTTTCGTGGCCCTTGAGGCGGCCACGGAGCTTCTTCGCAGGGTTGTACGGGAATGTTCCCGCAGTCGCCCTTCCTGTCTTGACCCCTGCCATCTACTTCTTCCCCTTGAAGAGCACGGTGCCCTTCTGGTTGAGGCCCTTCCTGTCAGAGAGGAACTCTGTCCTCTCCTGGGGAGTACTCTTGGGAATCTTGTTGTTTGGGTCGTTCTTGCGAACGCCCACGTTGTCCCAGAAACAGCTTGGTGTGTACTTCATTAGAATCCCTCCATCATCTTGCACCAGGCTTCACGTCCCATGCCTTGGGCCCTCTTGCTGGGGCCCTTGAAAAGCCCTCGGGCTCCTCCCTTGGCGTAGGGATGCGGAGACTGCTGGCGCTTCCGGGCGGCCAGAGCCTGCTTGTATTCGTCGGTGTTGGCACTACGCCGTCCACCGCGAATCGTAGAAGGAGTCTGCTCCCCCTCTGGACCGTTCACGTTGGGCGCGTTTTGCGCGCGCCTGGGACACTCGAAAGTGCCTCCGTTGGCCTCTGCGGCCTTTCGCTGGTTACGGACACACATGGCTTCTCCTTAGAAGACGCCGGCGATGACGCCGAGGCAGTAGAGAACGAACGCGATGGCTGCGATTGGTACCATCGTCAGGGCTACGATGGTGAGCAGTTGCACCACTTCGACGGGATTGACCGATCCACTCTCGTTGTTGATGAAGTTCATTGTTTCTCCGTGAAAAAGAAAAGGGGCCTCTGCACGAGGCCCGTAAGGGCCTCAGGGCGACGGCACGATCGCCGCCGCCCGCCCCACAGCAGAAGGCCGTTAGGCCTTCAGCTTCCTCACCATCAGTTTGATCCAGTCATGCTCTGCACGACTCTTATCTTTGCGGATTTGACGGACAAGTCCGTCAGTGAGTTTCTTCGTACAGGCTGGACATCTCCAACCGGGAATTCCTTCTCCGTTTTTGATGATCTTCAGTTCATGCGCACTAGAGCCGAAGATTTTGTCGCTCAAAGCACGGGACGGTTCTGGACTCTTCAATGCCCAGTTGGTGATTGCCTTGATCTTCTCTGGATCCAGGAAGTCACACTCTGCTTCTTGTTCAATTCCCAGTAGGGTCATGATGGGGCTCCCAGGCCATGCTACGGCTCGGATTGCATGATTCAATCCGCTGTCTGTGCCGGAGCTGCATTCCATTACCCAGATGATTGCCATCTCTTCGATGGTCAAGGTCCCCAGGGTATGCTGGAGCGTGGCGGTTGCAGTATCGAATGCTGCGAATCTCTCTTCATCTGGGAGGTTCTTGTTGAAGATCCCGTTCATGGTCTTACCATACTCAGCAAGACCACACTTGATGCGGAGTCCCTTTTCGTATTCTTGTTGTGTGGGCAGCTCCATCTTATTGAGCAGTCCTTTCTTCTGCAGGAGGATGGGCAACAGGAGTGAGATGTTGATTTCTCCTGTATCGAGATTGATCTGGTTCTCAATCTTCTTCCATTCTGTCAGAGCCGTGTCATGACAGAAGTGGACCAGGTTTCCTCCATTCCAGTCTGCTGCTTCCGCAGTGGTCTTCCAGACGCGGTAGTTCAGCCGCTTGCCCCTGTGTCTCCAGCCAAGGGCATTTCCTGCTACTAGGGTCGGTCCTTCTTTTGAGGGCCAGATCTTGTAGCATCCAGCCTCTACAATGGCTTCTCCGATCCACTCATTGGCGAGACCTGCCGGGAACTTGTCTTCTTCGTACAGTTTCTTGGGGAGCTTGATGGTGCAGCGTCCATCAACGTAGTTGCTGTAGTCTCCAGCGGCACGGAAGTCTGTATATAGGACTTTGCGTTTCTCTTCATCAATTGCTTCTTGAATGCCATAAGACATTCCGTCAGCTAGGTCTCGACGCCCAATTGCCAAGGCGCTTGACCTTAGGTTGGTACATGTCCCAACCGGACCTTGTTGGTCCTTCAGGATGTATTCCAGTCCTTCCTTGCTGTCGCAAGGAATGATCAGAGGTTCTCCTTCCGGTTCTACTCGGATTTGGAACGGACTCTTTTCAACGTATCGCCATAGTTCGAGAAGCTTCTCGTCGAAGCTCCATCCGACGATGTCTCCGTCGGAGTCTCCCTGCAACAGTCCGACCATGTCGTGTGGATGCATCACGATTGTTGCAGGGCTCATCTTGCCCTGTGCCAGATGATGCTTGAGTGGCTTCACGGTTTTGAGTGTGGCCAATCCCTGGCTCAGCACGGTTGGGAATCGGTAGACGATCACTTCTCGACCTTCTTCGACTCCCGTGATTGTGCAGGTGCCTGGTTCGAGTGTAGCGTCCAACTGTGCTACACTGGAGTGGGTCTTCACTCCAGCTCCTTGAGCCGCGTCCCAGAGTTTCCGGCAAAGCCGGTCTTCTAGGAGTTCTTTGACTCGTGGGATCTGAGTGGGCTCGATTGTGAGCCCTTCGTTCTTCATCTGTGTGATGAGCTGGAGTATCAGCTTCATCTCGTTGTTGTCGCGCGCCAGTGATGCCATGAGGGCATCAACGCCTCCTCGCGCGATCCGGTTCATTGCCTTTATCACCAGTTCTTCTATGAGCTTAGTGGTTTCAGGTCTCATCTGGATGTTCTCCAGAGTTTCGAACGTGAACGGCAAGCGTCCATGACGTCGCCACACGTTGATCACTCCTAAGTGGAGAATCAATTCTGCCTGGGCCCCTTCCTTCAGACGTTGTTTGGCCAGCGCTTTGTGACGTCCCTTGATCTGGAGCCAGTCCAGTGTGATACAGGGCTTCCCCATATTGTCTAGGGAGGTGTCACTGGGGAACAGTACTCCTTTGCAGAAGATCCCTCTGTTGTTGATTCCTCTGATTTGGATTGGAATCGCTCCGTACTTGAGTACGAAGTTCTGAAGCTCCTTGGTTTCTGGATGATAGAAGCCGTGCCCGTCGGCACCGAGACTCTTTCCCTGAGAGTCCTTCAGTTCCTTTGCTACCACCCTGCAGTTTGGCAGGAAACCTTCTGGCAGCACTGGAGCGTTCAGGGAGTGGTTGTATGGACTCAGGTCGATGGCATTCGGGAATGCCATCTTCAGCCAGCCCCAAGCTGGGTGATTGGTGTCCCAGGCGAGACGCTCGCCCGAGACTACCAGGCCTGCCTTCCACAACTTCTCCCATTCTTCCTGTGGAATGGGAAGCTGCTTGCCCCTATCGTCATCTGGCATGAGATTGACGATCTGGATAGCTGCAGGGCCATGCTGTGGTCCCAGTTCCAGTTCGATGCAGCGGGCCAGGAGTCCGCTGCACTTGAGTGTGGTGTCTCCGCGCCACCCTGTCTTTGCCCCCTCTTTTGTCTGGAATACTCGGAAGGTCATCGTGACCTGCTCCAGGTATTCGGAACGGTTGGCAGTCTTGCTCTGAAGTGAAGACAACTTGAGCATCTTCAGCTCAGTTTCTTTCCCCTCCACGATATCGTAGGCCCAGCTCACAAGAGCTTCGGCCATCTCCAGTGACCTCTCACCGTAACCGCAGTTACGGATCAAGGTCGTGATATCTTCCAACTTCTCCAGAGAAGGATTGAGGACTTCTCCCAGGAGAGAACCAATCTCTCCTTCCAGCGTGCAGGGACGACCTGCTTCGCTGATTGCCTCACAGATCGTGATTGCCGGACCGTAGCCCAGCAGGGCTACCACCTTCCAGCTGGAGGTGGTATTCAGGGCAGAAATCACGCCGAGGATCTTCGACTCCATTAGGAGCCTCCTTGGTAAGAGTGCCACGCACTAGCGCGTGAGCGCTCCGGACTGCTGTAGTCCATAAAAAGAGGGGTGGAAAACCACCCCTCTAGTTAGCTATTTTAGTACGGTAGCAGCTTGTGCTGCTACTCGTGTCCACTTCTCATGTCCTGGCAAGTCGTGTTTGATTGCCAGTTCTTCATGCAGGCCTTCCCAGGCCTGCAAGTCATGACCTTCACAGCCATACTGCAAGAAGACGGAGCCATTCTGCAGCTTGTAAGCGGCGAAGTTGAAGTTGCCAAGACAGCCCCACAGAATGTCGTTGGGGGAGGTGATCTCAGCATTGCTGGAGATCCAAGCATTGCCCGAGATCTGAGCATTGCCCGAGATCTGAGCATTGCCAGAGATCTCAGCATAGCCAGAGATCTGAGCATAGCCAGAGATCTCAGCATTGTCGGAGATCTGAGCATTGCCGTAGATCTCAGCATTGTCGGAGATCTGAGCATTGTCGTAGATCTCAGCATCGCCGGAGATCCAGGCATTGTCGTAGATCCGAGCATTGCCCGAGATCCAAGCATTGCCGGAGATCTGAACATTGTCGTAGATCTTGGCATAGCCATAGATCCGAGCATCTGGTCCCACGTAGACTGTTTCGGCTACAGTGGCTGTGTCGGCGATCCAGCCACCTCCGTTGGAGTGCTTGTGAGCAGAAACTAGTCCTGCTCCAAAATCATGGGTTGTCTGATTGCTGTTCTGGAACATAATGTCCTCCACGGACAGGGTTCTTTGGTTGATTTGGCTGGTAGAACCCACACCTTTGCCATAAAAAGAGGGTGTGTTGTCCACCCTCTTGAGATTATGGGACCAGTTTAGAAGTCAAACAGTCCAGCGAGATCCCAGTATCCGATCGGGACCGTGAACTTCCAGTAGTCACCTTCGTCTCCGGCACATGCCCAGTTTCCACAAGGCATGGTCAGTTTGTACCAGATGTCGTCAATCAATACTTCTGCTTCGAAGGAGTTGTGTCTGTCCCGAGTCGTGATGACCTTTATGTTCCGCACGAACTCGCTCCAGTCCTTGGGATTCTCTCTCTCGCAGGTCTGACATCTTTCCCCAACGTCATTGTCGGCTGGATTGCTCCAGCCGTTCTTTCGCACGTCTGTGCCGCAGCAACGGCAGCTGTAATTAGGCAGGTCTGACCGAAGACGATACTTTTCCATTTTGACTCCTTGAAGCGCTTAATTGCGCCATAAAAAGAGGGGGCTTAGTTCCCCCTCAAATAGGGTGTACCTTGCGGCACACCCTTTTCTACCTACCTGTTACCATCTGGCCAACAGGTGAAGGCCTCAGCCTCCATTTTTTCGACGAACTCGGTGATGGTCTCACCATGCCCAGGGACCAGCCTCAGGCTTCCATGTGGGAATATATTCCTACCTTCAATATATCTTGCCCGCTCGAAAGCGGAACAGTAAACCTCCCAACGGGTCTCTTCAAAGACTCGAACGATGGTCGATCCCGAGGCGGAGGTGATGCTGATCTTGTACATGGTTTCTCCTGACGCGGAGTGATGGTGAATCCATCTGAACTGCGTCATAAAAAAGGAGGGGAGCTTGGCTCCCCTCGTAGGGCTGGTGTTGTCTCTAGTCCCCTGTCAGTGAGAGTGCGGAGTCTACGACAGGTATGGTGCGGAGTAGTTACTCCCTATACCGAGGTTCCTGGATCACGACCTCACCTGCGCGACAGCGAGTAGGGCTACTTACGATGATGCTCAGGCCGGCGTGCCGGCGCATGAGAGCCACGGCTCCCTCCCTGTTGATTTCGATGTAGTCATCCTGGCCGCTTTCCATAACCTCCGCCTCGACACCATTGAAGAACCTGGGTTCTTCCAGCCACCGACTGGTGTAGTTGAAGACGTCCTTCATATTCTTGAAGATCTTGGTCATAGTCTCTCCTGTAGGGCCTTGATTGGCCGTAAAGAAAAGAGGGGCGGTTAGCCCCCCTTAGTCCTATTTCTCCAGAAGACCCTTCAACGGGATCGGTGTTTCGCCTCTCTTGTATTTTGCCCTTCTCTGTGAGAAGAGTAGTACCTGCCCACTGGCCTTGGGAGGCTTCGCCGTATCGTAGAAGATCATCTCATCCAAGCGCTTTACTGAACGCCTGGCTTGTTCGATCCTCTTGACATGACAGAGGATCTCCTTCATCCGGGACTCCTCTTTTCGTTCTTCCATGTACCTTAGGGTACCTTCGATACACCACAAGACTCCGACGAATCCCATGGTGATGGTGAGGGCGATGCAGATCGCCCAGATAACCAACTGGATGGTCATGGTCTTATCCTCATGGCACGATTGCCATAAGAAAAGAGGTGGCCATGAGCCCCCTCAATATCTACCTGTTCGAGTAGATATATTCCGCCCATCGTCCATCCTGCAGGTAATAGCAGGTCTGGATGATGGCCTCTCCGTCCAGGTCCAGATAGAATCTGGTGATAGCCAACGGATCGTCGCTGCTGATTCTCCATATCGGGGGCGCGCCCGGTAACGCTCTTCCATCGGCGTCGAACGATTCCCTAATGAGTCTCATGCTTTCTCCCATGGCACTGTTGTTTCGGCAGTACCATAAAAAGAGGGGGAGCCAAGCTCCCCCGAGTAGGGTGTACCTTGCGGCGCACCCTACTTATTCTCTACCTGCTATCCATAGAACTTCCACATCAGGAAGTATCCAAGGACAGCTCCCATGAGGGGAGTGACGCCGATCACTCCGGCAGTGAATCCACTGATCCACCACCCAATGGCGACGAGGTCGATCTCGACAATGATCTTGTCGTTCATCACTTCCTCCTTGTGACCACCCCGACCAGCCAAAGGCTGATCAGGATGATGTAGATGATCGTTAGCATTCCTTCCCTCCGTAGAGTACCAGCAATTCCTGCTCGTACTCGTTGATGACCAGACCGATCAACCGGCTACTGTTGTGATCGCCGAGATTCTGGCACTGCTCGGCGAAGCACTTCAAGTCCTTGACGACCTGCGCCTTCACCTTCTTCTGTTGAGTCAATCGCCATACCATACAGGCCCCCTGGGCCTGTACCACGGGATCGTGGGTGAGCTTGGTCGTTTGTACGGTATCGGTCATCAGTTTGATCCTCGTTGGCATGATTGCCATAAAAAAGAGGGCGCCCCCCTTGGGGGCGCCCAGGAAACTAGAAGACGTCCTGATTGTGCTGTGCCTGGAAGAGAGCGTCTTCCAGAATGATCTCTTCGTTCTTGTAGGAGATCGCTACGATCTCCTCGATGAAGTTTCCCAGTACTTCGAGAAGCTTGGCGTCGACCAGGTCGTCATCGGAGCGGGCGTTCACATACAGATACTGCATAACATCGACCAGTATCATGCGCGTATTCTTTTCCATGGCACCTCCAACGGGACAGGAAGTGTCCCGGTACTATAAAGAAAAGAGGGTGGCACATGCCACCCTCTCTAAACACTAACTCTTGACAGCGATCCACTGGGCGCCGAAACGCCTCCAGGCCTTCCTGTCCGTCTTCTTCAGACGGATGATGAGCTCGGTGATGATCTCGTCACACCGACGCGGCGCCTTGGCGTACACCTCCGGCTTGAAGGCCAGAGAATGCTTTACGCCCTGACTGGTGGTCTCCCACTTCCAATTGATGCTGGCCATGAAGGCCGGGTAATCCTTGACGTAGTCTCCCATGAGGGACTTCATGAACTCCGCGCACTTCTCGTCCTTGGTCATCTTGACCTCCTCGAACTTATTGTTCATGGCCTCGACGCAGGCGCTCTTGGGCTCTTCCGTCTTTTCTTCGCTATTCATGGGCATGCCCTCGACCGGCGCACCCTTGGCATTCACGAAATTGATGATCTTATCAAGGGTTTTGAATCCTACTCCTTTGACGCTCTTCAGTTCTTCGACGGTGATCACACTCCCGGTGGCGGCCCGGATCACGTCCGAAGCCGTCTTACCATTCGTGAGCCGCTGAAGCGTGGCAAGGTCTACGTTCATGATGTGGGTCTCGGTGGTGATGTTGATGTTGCTGACGTTCGACATTGGCTACCTCCTGTGTAATGGCATGATTGCCAGATAGCCATAAAAAGAGGGGGGCCTGTATTCTAGATCGGTCATACTCTATACATCAAGGGCCATGCCATAAGAAAAGAGGGGTGGCCGTGTGCCACCCCTCCTGCATGTTGTTACCCAGTCATGCTCTGGGAAGGGTTACTTGTTCAGACGGCCCTCCAGGGCCGTCAGGAGGGTCAGGCCCTCCCATACGAAACCCTTATCTGCCGCCATACGGTGGCGGATCTCCGCCGCCTCCTCCATGAGGGCCTTGCGGCCCCCTTCGACCTGGAACATGGGCTTGACGGCCCGTGCCTCTTCCTTGAGGCGCGCTTCGCGCACCTCGCTCGACAGGTTCTTGGTGACCTGGCGAGCGGCCTTACGCCGCTCCTCCCAGCTCGCGGCCGGGGCCTTCTGCCCCGACCACTTGACGGAGACCTTCGGCTCCGTCTGGGTTTCGGCGGCCAAAGCCGCCGTCCCGGCGAGGCGCCGAAGCGCCCGCCCGCTCTTGTTGTTCATCGCGGTCGAAGCCGCGATCGCCGCTCTCGCCGCCTGGGCGAGGGCCATCTGCATCGTGGTCTTGGACATGTTACCTCCATTGGAGTTATGGCTACGTTCACCCGTCCATGTCACTAACGGGAGCCGTTTGTTGAATGACGTAGCTGAACGTACACTACGTCATAAAAAGAGGGGTGGCCGTGTGCCACCCCCCGGTTCTAGATACCGTACCAGACGGGGGTTAGCCCGTCTGGATGCTCTTTCCCGTCTCTGCGGCGGGGTTCTCCCTCAACCAATCGGCTGAGGGTCTCTCGGAGACAGATCAGGTCGTCCTTTGCCTGGACGACCCAGGCAAAGCTCAAGAACTCCATGTCCCCGAAGAGAATGTCGTCCTTGACTTCCTTGTCCTCAGCCAGGTCGGGGAGCCTGTACTCCCGCTCCCAGCCGAGGCTAACGCCAAGTACAAGGGCCAGGGCGCACATGCCCCAACCCCAGCACTGGACCAGCGCCCCAAGGGCGCTGTAGTCCAGTGCCCCCAGGGCCTCAAAGTACATCTGCAGCATTTCTTCTCCATGTGCTTGCAGGTTTTTCTTTCACGACATCAGATACTCTCTGACAGAGGGCGGTTGTTTACTCAGACCGCCAACGAGCACCTCATACACACGTATATGGAAGTACGGTGTGAGGTTTTTTGTATGTTAGTCCTCTTGCGAGGTCAACATATTCCCCTTTACCCTGGGGGCTAGGTTATTCGCTACTTTTGTCTCGTAGGCCTAACGCTGCGGAATTACAGCGAATCAACCTCTAGGTAGGAGTAGTTCAACCTACCTGATATACTTATGTTTAACGTCCGACTACCTCATGGTAGTACCTCTATCTAGTAGAGGCAATGTACGCGGACTCAAGGAGGAATTTCAGCGCCTCCATCTGGTGTAGTATATTTGCTCATATGGCTTTTCTCCATATGGCCGTAAGGCCTACAACACTGGCCTCCTGTGTCTTACTACCTACGTAGATACGCTACGTTACATCTACTCTTGTAGTGCCATCTTGTTGCCATCAAGCTACAAGGCAGGGATCGACGTAGTCTTCTACTTGAGGGTTCAGTACTCTCGTGGTTTAGGTAACCACCATGCACGTAAGCTGTGCATGCAACTCCCCGGATGGCTAATCCTACGCGGCGCCTCTCTTGCCCTCCATACTAGCTACTCAGGCAATACCCATACCGCTTCGTGGAGTATATCCACTACATAGGGTGCTAAGCCTATGCTGTAGATCTATACTCAGGGTCTTTAAACCTTAACCATGCAGTCAAGTACGTGAACGTACCCCTACATGGGGCCATAAGAAAAGAGGGGTGGCCGTGTGCCACCCCCCCTGCATGTTGTTACCCAGTCATGCTCTGGGAAGGGGTCAGAAGGCCAGGGCCGCCGCCCCTAGCTCCCACGCCTCGTCGTCGCCGAGGCGCCTGAGCGCCTCGGTGACCGACATCCCGAGCCGCCGCTCTGCAGCGGCCCGACGCCGAATGCGCTGCTCGTCGGCCAGCTCGCACCCCTCCTCGGCGAGGCGATTAGCCTCACCGAGAGTGAAGACGACGACGGTTGCGCTGTCAAGCAGGACGCTGACGATCTCGTTCTTGGTCATGATGTCCTCCAAGGACAAGGTTCTTTGGTTGATTTGGCTGGTAGAACCTACACCATGCCATAAAAAGAGGGGGCTATGAGCCCCCTCAAGGGTACTGCTAGTACCCCTCTATGCGTTGTTACCCAGACGCATCCCTGGGGTTGGTGCTGCGTACCTAGTACTTAAACTGGATACGTAGCACCAACAACACCGTCATGAGGGGCAGAGCCCCCACGACGATGAGGTCAGCCAGGTACTCCATAGAGCACCTCCTATGGTGTGGGGTTGATTCCCCTATACACCGTAAAGAAGGGCCTATGAGATGTAGAATCTCATAGGCCCAATGCCCTACCTGTGCTGATACAGCGGGTAAGGACAGGTGACTTCCTCGGTATCGAGGAAGTCAGGACATGTCTCCAACGATGGGCACACAGGCCCATCATCACTGACCTCATCGTTGATGAGGTCAGTGATCTCCATCTCATCATCATGGAGGTGCAGGACGCGAGCCTGCACCTCACAGGAGAACAGACACATGAAGTTCATGAAGAACCTCCTTGTAGAGTCGAGATAGATTTCTCGAATGCTCCGTAAAAAGAAAGGCACGTACCTTCCAGACTTTAACCGGGGTGGGCACGCAACTTAAGTCCCCCTACTATGGGACCCTAAATTACTACCTGGTACCGACCTACTATATATAACTTTCAGTATTGTCTCTTCTCTCTTTTTATCAGAGAGCAATGGTAACCACCTACTATATATGTATTCCATATTGCGTATTTGAACTTTTTATTAAGAGTAGTCTTCCTTACTATATCGTTCTTGTAGAACGACCATGTCGTTCTTGTATTTCAGTCTGATTGACTTCTCGTCTTCCTTTTGTCTATAGTTTGGGTACGGAACGGCAAAGCCGTTCTTGTTCGTTCTTTAGCTTGTGTCTGAAAATTTTATAAAACCAAATTCAAAACCACTATTAAGGGACTTATGCTAAATTCTGAATTATATGAACTTTCAACGCAAACCAATGCTCTGGCTATGCAGTGTAAAAGTTTATTGGGTTTCCATACTTGTCGCTACAAGCATTTCGTTGATGGCTCAGACAGGGGTTTTAATTGCACGTATGCACGCATGACTTCCAGATATGCACATGAGGAACTCACTGAAATGCGAGCGGCTTTGAAGGAACTGCAAAGCCGAGTACAAGTGGCGCTAGATACATTAGATGCTGCTTCTACGGTTACTGATGTAGCTAGCATGGATATCTAATGGATGATCTCCAAACACGGCAAACTGAGTATTTACGCGAACTAGGTACTATACCACCATCATATGAGGTGTGGTTAGACTCACTGCCTACTGAGCAGCGAAAGCGTGTTAAGTCACAGGTAGCTCGTATAAAGACAGGTTTGCACGCTGTTGCGCCGATTACTTGTTTTGGTATAGAGAAGTGTCCTTTTGCGCGCGCATGTCCTTTGTCTTCTCACTATCCTATTGGATTACAATGTCCGTTAGAAAACGAGTATATGGTTCAGAAGATAGCTGATTATATTACGCACTTACAAGTAGATCCGCAGAACCCCGTAGAACTTAGTATAGTTAATGAGCTGGCTTTAGTTGATTTACTCAAGAATAGGGCGCTGTTAATTCTGTCTAATGGGGACAGTGCTGGTAATGGCAGAGACTTCTTGCACGTAGATGAAACTATAATGGGTTTTGATGAGCAGGGCGCTCCTATACGTAGCACTAGTACTAAATTGCATCCAGTAGCTACGTATATGGAGTCGCTGGAGAAGCGACGAGATAGGTGGTTGGATAAACTTATGCAGACGCGGAAATCGCAAGCTGACTGGTCTCTCAAGGCTGGAGCTATTCGTTCTGATAGTAAAATACTTGATGAAATTAAATACTTACGACAACACATCGATACTATGAGGCTGCTGCCAGATAGAGAAGAAGAACTTATAGGGCTAGATACTAGGAGTCTCAATGAGTAGGGTGCATCGTAAACAGCAAGAATATCTACAAGTACAGGCAGCTACCGAAATACCGGAAGTAGCTAGGGCGGTTCTTCCGCCTGGCCTTGACTTGATGCTAAAGCATAAGGTATCTCTGCAGGCACAGTTACAGAAGCACTCCAAGACTCCAGTGATTGTATCTGTAGATTTATTTCAGGAAAATTGGGTGTTTGTTGTACGTGGATGGCAGCAATCTTGGAAATTACTTACCGAATGGATAGGACATGAAGTACTATATAAGAGGGCCCATTCTATAGGAGAATCACATGCAAACTGAAACCATTAGTAAATACGATTTAGATGCACTTGATATGTCTGCGTGGGACAACATGGTATTACTACCAGAGTATGATGCAATGGCAGCCACATCATATGATGTGTCAGCTGATGCACTATGCGTAGAAGACTTCGAGATGCTATATATGCTGGCATTAGAAGAGCCGGAAACTATAGTGGCAACTGAGGTAACTGCATATTTAGAATCAACGCCGTTGACGTTTGTTCAATGTGTAGTAGCTACTGAGACCTCTGACGAAATCACAGGTATTATAACGCGGTTTCTCTTTGAAGATTCTAGAGAACTCTATCCGGGCGATACGTTTACGGATATAGCAGTGGTCGTTGATGGAGAACTGCTTTTCGCCGGTACTGCTTGTAAGATAAAGCATCTAGAATATGATGTTGTTGTAGATGAAGTGCTAGTTGAAGAGCGTATATACTTTGAAGCCAATGCAGTTGATCACAATCTCTATGATACTTGGTTAGAGAACCTACAGTGGATAAACATCGACTCCTAAAAGACGCTTTAATCTGGGATACAGAAACAACTGATCTAGCTCGTGGAAGTGGTGTCCACGAGCTAGCTATTTATAGTTTCGATCAACAGACGGTACATGAGTACTTACTAAGACCTAATTATGTCCAGACTGCAGGAGAAACTGCTCAGGACATTACAAGGCTTGTAAGTAGTTCAGGCGATGTACATGTAGGTAAGTTCAAAGAACGTACGTGGGTAGACGTGTTGCGAGCAACACTAAGTATGGAGAAAGCCGTTGCTGCCAATGCATCTGACGAAGAGGTCATAAAAGCGCTTTCATGGGCTAGGGCATTTCTACATGAGGGAATTAGTGCTGGTAAGTACCAGCGTCTTGTAGGGAAGCGGGACGATATAGCTGCTAGGCGAGATATGTTAACTGCACAAGGTATTACGTTAACATCACAAGAGGCAGATATACGCGACGTACTAAAGGCCGGTGGAGATGTAGAGAATCTTATTAAAGGCAAGACACTATGGGGGGCGAATCTCGGCTTTGAAGCTAAACAAATTGGGGCTGTATTAGGCGCTATGGAGGCGCAGGCTACTGCAGAGGGGCAGGAGTTTGTTTCGCTAAAACGAGTATTAGAAACAGCTAGTACGTCTGCAGATCCGTTCTATGTAACGGGTCGTGAAGTAAATATTGCGCGGGTAAAGTCACAAATATCGGGAGACTGGACTGAGACCTGGAAGGCATATTTGCAGTATACGCCAAAGGCTGGAGAGACGG
>Ga0209727_1001795_pt1 | contig 16630 bp, 14 predicted proteins | sample RifGroC1_FD_183995 | JGI IMG/M metagenome (GOLD analysis project Ga0209727, IMG submission 183995) | Groundwater microbial communities from Rifle, Colorado, USA - Groundwater C1 (SPAdes) (version 2) | ecosystem: Environmental > Aquatic > Deep subsurface > Groundwater | place: Rifle, Colorado...
AGGAAGAGCCAAAATATTTTATTGCCCAAGGTCATGCCGTTTTTACCTAAGAGCGAAGTGATTAGCTGTAAACCCCTGCCTGCCGGCAGGCGGGGAGCACCCCGTTAGATGGCGGCTTCGCCTATCTAACGGGGTAAACTTTTTATAGTTAATAATTTAATCGCTTTGCTCCAAATTATTAAATAAAAACTTTAAAACTCAAACCCCACCTCCGCTTTCTTCCCTCTATTAAACGGATGTTTTATCTCTCTCATTTCCGTCGCCAAATCGGCCCTTTTAACGAAACTTGCCGGGGCAGAGCGCCCGGAAAGGATGACAATCATTTTTTGCGGCTCGTTTTTGATAACCTTCAAAACATCACGGACTTTTATCAACTTCAACGATACCGCCACGTTCACTTCGTCTAAAACCACCACATCCCACCTTTTTGATTTTACGGCTTTGGCCGCTTTTTTTAAGGTATCCTGAGCTGCTTTTCTGTGAACGGAAAAAGAGAGTTTGTCTCCCAAAATTTTAACAAACCCCTTTCCCCCGCGATAAATTTCCAATCTCCCCTTAAAAAATGTTTTCTTTTCCAAGAATTTGTATTCTCCCGAAATCCAAGGGCCTTTGATAAATTGAAACATCGCTGCTTTTTTCCCCTGCCCGACAGCTCTGACCATTTGCCCCAGGCAAGCGGTGGTTTTTCCTTTTCCGTTTCCGGTAAAGACGACAATCATAAAATAAGTATAAAGTTAAAAGTAGAAAGTTTAAAGTGGGAAGAGAGATGGAAATACTCAACTGTTCGTTTCTCAAAAAGGGAAAGGCCCGCGGTGATTTGCGGGCCGAAAGAGAAGAGGGGTTGTCTGATGGGTTGGAACTGCGGATGGGCGGCTGTCATCCCTCCGCTTGCTGGCCAGTCTATCCCTCCCCGACTTACCCGAGGCCATTCCGACATTGACCCGGACGGCTAGGTGCAGGGCAGGCAGCTCTTTTCCCTCCTATGCTTTTGGCACGGAGGAGCTCCAACTTTCTCAAAACAACCCCCCCACTTGAGTGCGTGGGGAGTTGATGCGACTGGAAGGATTCGAACCTCCGACAAGCCGGGTGAAAGCCGGCCGCTCTAACCACTGAGTTACAGTCGCACCAAACCTCATTTCGAGTGCAGTTGGCGGACGGGAAGGGACTTGAACCCTCATCTCCGCGAAAGGAGGAGTGATCTACAACCTGCGGCGCCCTGTCCGTTTAGACCACCCGTCCGCCAGAAAGAAAGTGATTAAGAAAATAACAAAAACAGATCTTATTGTCAAGATTGTCCAAACTTTCTACTTTAAACTTTCAACTTTATACTATTACTCCTCCTCCCAGCATCTGCCCATTTTTTTTGTAAAACACCGCTGATTGTCCCGGAGCCGGCATCAGCTGCATTGGAGCAGCTACGCGGACAGTCGCGGATTTTACGCCGACCGACGCAGACATTTTTGCCCAGAATGGTGGCTGATGGTAGCGCGTTCTGATTAAAACCTTTATCTCTTTCCTTTTTTCAAAATCATTTTTCGTCTTACCATCGAGAAAATTCAAATTGGTTATTTTGAATTCTTTGCAATACAATTTCTCATCACCCTCATAAGCTACAACCAACCTGTTGTTTTCCAAATCTTTATCAACAATATAAAATCGCCGGCCGGCAGTATTGGTAAGCCCATGTCCCTGCCCGATGGTATAAAACCAAACTCCATGATGTTCGCCCACTTTCTTTCCGTTTGTATCAACAATTTCCCCTTTTTCCGGTTTGATGTGCTCTTTTAAAAAGTCACCAAACCTAAACTTTCCCAGAAAACAAACTCCCTGGGAATCTTTCTTATCGGCGGTGGGAAGACCGAATTCCTTGGCTTTTTTCCTGACTTCCGTTTTTTTCAGATGCCCGATAGGAAAAAGAATTTTGTTAAACCTCTCGTAAGGAATTTGCCACAAAAAGTAGCTCTGGTCTTTGTTTTTGTCTTTTGCTTCAAAAACTCCTCGCTTACCCCTAAACCCTATGTCCTTCATCCTCACATAATGTCCCGAGGCAACATAATCAAAACCTAATTCCATCGCTTTATCGTAAAATAAACCGAATTTTATCTGGCTGTTGCAGACCACGTCCGGATTGGGAGTAATTCCTTTCCGATATCCGTCCAAGAGATAATTCACCACTCTTTTTTTATATTCCTCCTCAAAATCAAAGACATAAAAAGGAATGTCCAGTTTTTCCGCTACCAAACGGGCATCTTCGGCATCCCTATCCTGACACCCGTCAACGTTATATCCCCGAATAAATCCTCCGACAACGTTAAAACCTGCTCTTTTCAAAAGCAGAGCCGCCACCGAAGAGTCCACTCCCCCGGACAAAGCCACTAAAACCTTTTTGTCTTTATTTTTCATTTTGAATTTACAAAATTGCCGCCAATTTTGTATACATCTCCCGCTCCCATAGTCAACAAAACATCTCCTTTTTTCAGATCAGTTTTTATAAATTTAAGAGCTTTTCCGAACGAATCAAAATAAAACTTGTTTTTATGTTTTAAGGCCTGAAAAAGTTTTTGGGAAGAAATTGACTTGTCCCGCTTTTCCCGGGCCGCATAAATTGGGAGAAAAATAATCGTGTCGGCGCCGGAAAAGCTGGAGAGGAAATCTTTAAAAAGCAGTTTGGTCCTTGAATAAAGATGGGGCTGGAAGATAACGGTTAATCTTTTATCTTTAAACGTTGACTTGACAGCCTTTAGGGTCGCTTTTATCTCCGTTGGATGATGAGCATAGTCATCGTAAACCAGAACTCCGTTTTTCCTTCCTTTATATTCAAAACGACGAGCGGTTCCTGAAAAAGAGGACAAGAAATTACTGATATTTTTATCCTTGGTCCCTAAAATTTTCAAAACAGCCGCAGCCGCCTGGGCATTGAGAATATTGTGTTGACCCACAAGTTTCAGAGGAAATCTTATCGGAATTTTGGAAAAATCAATGACTCTAGCCCTCACTTTTGAGACAATTCTTTTAACCCTTTTGTCCCTCAGGTTACAAACCAAATACCCGTCTTTTGGAAGCTTGCGGGCAAATTCCAGAAACGCTCTTTCTAAATTACGGATATTTTTATAGTAATCCAAGTGGTCGTTATCAATATTGGTGATAACAATAATTTGGGGGTTGAGGTCCAAAAATGATTTTTGGTACTCGCAGGCCTCGGCGACGAAATGTTCGCCTTTCCCTGCTATAAAATTACTTTTCAAACCCTTCAGAAAACTTCCCACCACCACTGTGGGTTTTTTATTGGTTTTAATCAACCCCCAGGCAATCATCCCGGTAGTGGTAGTTTTCCCATGAGATCCGGAAACAGCAACGGTGTACTTTTTAGCCGAAACCACTCCCAACGCCTGAGAATAAGACAAAAGAGGGATGGAAAGTTTTTTGGCTTTTTTAAACTCCGGATTATCGGTTTTAACCGCTTTGGTGTAGATAACGACGTCCGTGTCACCCGATAAATTCTTGGCACGATGACCGATAAAAATTTTGGCCCCTCTTTTTTTCAATTCATCAGTGATAAAAGAAGGGACAACATCCGAGCCGGAAACTTTTTTTCTTTCCAATAAAAACATCCGCGCCAGAGCCGATACGCCAATACCGCCTATACCGATGCAGTGGATCTTACGAGCTGACTCCAACAAAGATTCTTCCATATCAAAAACTTACCACAAATCGGCGCCATAATTCAAAATGTAAAATTAAAATGTAAAATTTTTGATTTTTAAATCTTACATTTTCTGCACTCTCTCTACGTATTCCCCCGTTTGAGTGTTAATCCTAACAATATCTCCTTGGTTAATGAAAAAAGGAACTGAGATTTTGGCCCCCGTTTCCAAGATTACCTGTTTGGAACCGCCGGAAGCGGTATCGCCCTTAATGGAAGGAGGCGCTTCTTTGATTTCATAATCAACTTTTATCGGAAGTTCAACGCTGATAACTTTGTCCTGGAATCTTAAAACAACAACTTCCAGGCTGGGTTTTAAAAATTGAGCCGAATTTCCAAAGGTCTCCTGAGTAAAAGAGAATCTGTTTTTAGGATTTCCTATTTCGTCAAACCAGTATTGGCCGCGACTTTCATAGATAAATCTTGATTTTATTCTCTCCAAATCGGCTTCTTCCAGCTGGTCACTGGGCTGAAAAGAGGTTTCCTTGACCTTACCGCTGATTAAATCTTTCATCTTCACCTTCATCACCGGTTTTCTCTGCTGCATCCTGAGAAAACTGGCCTCTAAAATCTGGAAGACAGAATTCTCGTATTCTATAAGATGCCCGGGTTTTAATTCGTTATAGGAAAGCATACGTTTTTCTGCTAATTACAAACACGCGAGGCATTATAACCCAAAAAATAAGAGAGAATCAAGGCAAAGGAGGGAAAATGTTGGAATGTTGTTAGACGACCTCGGAGTTATAACATTGCTCACAATATACTATCTCTGGACGATCGGGAGAATAAGATGTCTCAAATTCATTGGGACAGGAAGAATCTCCATGGAAGTGTTTGATAGTGTTTTGGTATTTAGGGGCATCCGATGTCCGAAGATTACTCTGATCAATATTTGGGACATCGGATGTCCTAATATTGGATTGTGAGTACGTTCCCTGACACATACACTTCCGATGCCATAACTTGAGAGGATTCCTCTGTTTCAGGCGTTGGTAGTGACGGCAGTTGGGGCAGAGACGAGGTAAGGGAAGGTTCATCTGTCTGTAGAATTGGAGTTCAGGTTCAATAATCTTGAAGGCCTCAGTACACCCCGACGCATCTTGGTCGGGGCTCCGACCTCGTCCCTTCTGGCGAGCGTCGGAGCTGTTTTTGCATTCTATGACTTTTCCAATAATAGAGTCATTTACCTCCTTGATATGGTCAGGGAGGGATTCTGATTTGTTGTCTATGGTGTAATTCCTTTCTTCAGGATCTTTCCATCTGTATCCCTGTTTGAGGGCCTCTTCCTTGGTCAGGGGGAAGTATTCCTGGGCGATGGTCTCATTGTATGAGAAGGGAGAGAGTTCCGGAGGGAAGAATTCTCCATACTTATAGACTCTGCCTTTGCTGTCTACGTATGGCATCTCATTCATGTGCTTGATTATTCTAGGTACCAATTCCTCATATTCTTCCTTGGTGTACTGCTTGTTGAGGATGCAGTATTGTTTGTTTCTAAGACCGACGCAGGCGAAAAGATGGGAGGAGGAAGGACAGAGTATGGAATAAGTTATATCAGTAGAGTTTGGCCAACAAGTAGATGAAAACCTTATTCTGGAAGAATTGTAGCCACAAATTAAACTGTCATAGATTAGCTCACTATTCCCACCAAAAAGAAAATAATCGTAGGAGTCTTTTCCTCCAGCGACGTCTATATTCTGGCAATGTCTTAGGTTCTCTCCCTCATAAATCCAAAAGGAATTCTTGACACTTTTTGAATTATTAATCAGATCACCACTAACATCAACATTGTGTCTTCCGTTCATGTATTTTACTGGAAAATTTTGATGATAGTCCGTTACTTCTTCAACAACATCAATAAGATTTTTATATGACCCAAGATTAAATCTTTCTAATTTAGCAGAATATTCTTCCTTCGAGTAGGGTTGATTAAAAATACAGTACGATTTATTATGTAATCCAACACACCCAAAACAATTACTTACTCCCACGCAATCTCGACAAAACCAAATATACTGAGATTCCTCACACTGTTGAGAAAAAAATGATTTAAAACATTTAGTATTCTGAAAACTAAAATAAGAAATTTCACATTTTCCTACGTGTTCACTATCGAAACAATGACTTGATTCTACCAAGTCACTGGAATAGGCAGAGTTTTCCACTTGTGCAGCACTAAAGACTAGATAACATTCCTTAAGGTTCGCTGCATTATTTGAATAATTACTTCTAACAATGTCTTTGACATTCCGACTGGGCCAAGGAACCCTGCTCATTAACTCCTTTAGTTGAACGAAAAACGATCTACTCCAATCATATTTTCCCCCATATTCCAATGCTTCCAATTTATCTGACCACCAACTATTTCGATCCCACACTTTAATAGGTACTTCCTGCGAATACATTGAAAAAATTAAGTTGCCAGTAAGGTCATCTCTTCTTTTATAAAGGACACGATGATTTCTATATAAAAACCTCCTTACCATCCGGCACTCCGGACACCAAGTGGGAGGCGGAACATCTATTTTTTTATAAAAATCAAAATCTTCACTCTCGATAGTGAAGTTTTGTTTACAGTTTTGGCAACTTCGCGACTCCTCGCTCATAGCTATTCAAAAAACCACAACTCGGGGATTTTTCTTTCCTGATCCCCTACACCCTAAACCCTTTCTCTATCTGTCACTCCACCATCTGAACCATCCACTCTTTGTAGGGGCGGTTGATTCTCCTGACATCCACCGCTCCGATGAAAGGCACCGAATAGGAATGGTTGGCAGCAATCATATCTTCAATATCCTGGAGTTTGGACTCGCTGGTCTTAACCAGCAATTCATATTCGTTCTCGCACCGAATTGCCCCTTCCCACCGGTAACAGGAGCTGACCGGCCACATATCCACGCAAGCCGCCAGATGCTTTTCCACCAAGAGAGAACTGATTTTTTTGGCTTCCTCCTCGTCCCGACAAGTGGTGTAGATAAGAACCATATTTTTTACATTGTAATACTGGGCGACCTTTGTATCTCTCTACAAGCTACTAATTTTTACCAATACACAAATATTAGTATATTCGTACTAATTCGTAATTAGTAGAGATCACACCATTGGTTCGGCATTCTTTTCTTCTCCGGCGCCTGCTTCCCCAGCTTTCTTGCCGCCTTCAATGATGGCTTTTTCCTGAGCACTCCGGATAATGGAAGATTCCTCTTCTTCGATTAGTTTTTTAGCGGCGCCGGCGGGAATAGCGTATTTGGATCTGGAATGTTCCACAATCTCCGTTTTATAAGAAGGATGGGTGGGAGGAAGAACTTTTAGAGTTTGGGCGGAAAAAGGATCGTAGGCCTCGCCGTTAATAATCATTTTAATGTAAAATTCCTGAATCCCTAAATTGACCATATCTTTGGCGCTAAAGACCGGAGTCACCTCCGGTTCAAGTTTTTCGGCATCTTCTCCGCCAACACGAAAGATAATAATAGTTCCCACGTTTCCCAAAACAGCCGCTTGAACCCGGGGCATCAACTGACCCATATACTGATGAGCCGCTGTCAGACAAAGACTGTATTTACGGGCCTCGGAGAGAAGATTTTCGAAGGTTTCGGTGACTAGATTGTGAAACTCATCCACATAAAGATAGTAGTCTTCCCTCTCTCTTTCCGGCAGAGCTGCCCGAGCCATTCCTGTCTGTTTAATTTTAGTAATAAACATTGAGCCGAAAAAGCTGGAGTTTTCTTCTCCCAGTTTTCCTTTGGAAAGGTTAATGAGGATTATTTTCTTTTCCTTAACCAGCTTATCCAGGTCGATTCTATTTTCTTTCTGACCGAAAATATTGCGCAGTAAAGGATTAGAGAGGAATTGCCCCAGTTTGTTAACCAAGGGAATAATGGCGTCGGTATCAAACTTTTCTGACCAGTCGGCAAACTCAATCGCCCAGAAGCGGCGTACCATATCGTCTTCAATGTACTCCACCACCTTCTGGCGATAATTTCTGTCGGTTAGCATAGAAATCATCCCCCGCATAGTCGCGTGAGGATAATCCAAAAGAGCTAAACAGGTAAACCTAAAAACATGTTCCAAACGAGGAGTCCAATTGGCCCCGAACTGTTTTTCCATCACTTCAATTAAACCTTGGGTCAATTGGTGTTTAAAAGACGGGTCAATATTGGCCAGCGGGTTGAAAGAAACGGGAAATTTATCGTCGGCCGGATCAATGATGACTACGTCTTCTATTCTTTCCCGGGGGATGAAATCCAAGGTAGCATCTACAATATCGCCGTGAGGGTCAATTAAACAAACCCCTTCGCCATAAGTAATATCTTGACGAATCATTAACTCTAGAAGCTTGGTTTTACCTACGCCGCTTTTCCCGACGACATAAAGGTGGCGGCGCCGGTCAGCTCGCTTGACGCCAAAGATAAATTTCTTTTCTTCCAAGGCGGCCACGTAATTAGTGCGGCCGATAAAAGTTACTTCCCTAGGGTCTACCTTTCCGTAAATCGGCAAATCTGGCGGCGGCGGAGCATATTTGATTATTTGGATTCTGCTTCTTTGAGCCATAAAAATTTGTTTTTCTAATCTAACGCCCCCAATTCTTTCAGAAAATTATAATAATCCCGCAGAGTTTTTTTGGTATCGTCTAAAGAAATTCCCAGATGGGGCGTGTGAACCAAATCGTTTCGCAGGCGATGAGCCTCCCAGACACCGTCGATATTTCTCATTTCTTCCCCTCCTAATCGGGAGAGTCGGTCGGCAAAATGCTCTCCAACCAAACCCATATTCTTTAGAACCTGATCCACTAAACTGTCGGCGGCAATAACGGAGAGCCGAAAAGCCTCGGGGGTTCCTTTTTTAAAGAGCAACAGAATTTTCCCCCACTCTTTCAAAATCAAAGAATCTTTTCTGGCAGTGATGGTCGAAGCATACTTTTCCGGATTGCGGACAAATTTGGGGCGATAGGGAATTACTTTAAAAAGAGCATAAATAAAAAAGAGAAAAAAAACAACGTCCAAAACAATAACAACCAGGCGAGTGACCTCCAGAATTCCCGAAGAAAAAGAGATGATAGATTCCTCCATATGAATTTTTTGAAAATTATTTGAGTTCAAATTTTTCCAACCCCTTTTCTTCTTCACTAAAAATAGACAGTCCTGCCGACGCTCCCAGTTTGCGGCTGGGAAGCCGTTTAATATGAGGAGCGGTCAAAACATAGTACATCGGCGGATGAAAGAGAGTTGCCATCGCTTGAGTATTAAGGTAGTAGGATTTGGAGCCAAAATTCCAGTTAAAGAAGTAAGAACTGATTAATTTTCCTATAAAGGTTTCCGGGGGGGGTTTGGGGCGACGGTAATTATAAATCATTCTCTGTTTGCGGTAACGAACTCTGGACTTTGGTAAAATATGCGGCCAGTTCCAAATCCGGGTACGGGTTTCTACCGCATAATTGTTGATAAAATAATTGAGATTCAAAGCCGAATATTGATTGAAAGCTCCCCTGATTCCGCGCCGGGGGAATCCTTCGTAAAAAGTGTCTTTGGGAGAGAGATAGATAAAACGGACAAGAGTATTGAAGGCATGCCGTTCAATGTTCTTTTCAACAGCCTTAATAAGTTCTATCTCCCCGGGAGTACGAAGATGAAATTGTTTGGTAATATCGGCCGCTCCCTCAGCCACTTCCCGTATATTTCCGGATGTCTTTTCTTTCAACTCCTCAACCAATTTTTCCCCACGTTTTCTCCATCTGGGAGGCAGAGTCGGCGCGCAGACAAACTGGATGCCGACAAACTCGCTCTTTTTCACCTTGCTCAAAACCTCCAAAAAAACGGAGATTGGATCATATTCTTTTTCTTCAGAAGGAGATTCGAAGTCCTCGTAGGTTCTTAAAGGATAGGCAGGATCTTTTCCCAAAACCATTTCCGTTCCCCACAATTCGTAGTTCTTTTTATAGACCTCCTGCATCGTTTCCGGAATTTTATTCAGATAATCTTCGGCTTCGGTTATTTCCACGTCGGGATAATAGGAAAAAAAGGCCGCTTCAACAATATCCTGGTATTTTCTAGGAGTCCGGATATAAAAGTGAATTTCCCCTCCCAAGCTGACCAATTCAAAAGAGTGCCATAAAGTTATTTCCCCATCCCAATTATATTCTTTTATGTCATTAGGATAATTCCCCAGAGAATGAATCTGAGTCAGAACCTGTTCCATCGCTTTGGGATTTTTTCTAATTTCGCGAGGAATGTGAATTTCCAAAAGAACGTGCTTAACATTTGACTTAAAAAGCTCCTGGCGCCAGGCAATCCAAGCATTATGAGCTAAGGGCATCAAAATTACTAAGGCAATAAGCCACCAAGCTGACCCCAGAGCGTTTAAAATTACCTCCCAAATCATAGGATTATTTTAACACAATTCTAATCTTCTTCATGAGAGATGGCCTTTCTCAAAATTTCTTTTAATCCGGAAATGTCCACCTGTCTTTTTTCTCTTCCTCGGTTTTTGGAAGGAGCGGTTCCGGAGAGCGATGCTTCTTCCTGAACAACCGGTTTTCTTTTCCCTTTAGGTTTCTTGGAAGGAGAAAATTCTATTCCCAAAAGAGCTAAGTCTTCCGTATCCTCACCCACATCTCTTTCTTCTCTGGATTCGCCCGAGCGTTCTATCTTCTTTCCCAACTTTTCCAAACATTCGTCGCAGTAAGGAGGACCCTCCCCACTAGCGCCGGAAGGGACCAGCATCACCTTGCCGCACTGGGCACAAACTTCCCGATGAAGCTCCGTCTCCTCACCAGATTCCAAGGAGGCGGTTATTCCCATCATTCCGCTCCAGCGATTGATTTCGTCCTCTACGATTGCCCGCGGCCGGGCATATCTCTTCCGAGATTCATTAATAATATCTTCCGTATCAACCTTCTTTTCCTTTAAAACCAGCGGCGGAATAGTTCGGGCCGAGAACGGTCTAGAGGTCACCCCGCGACTCATTAATTTAAGATAGATATGATAGTTGGGAAGATTAACCATATCCTGAGGAGTAAATTCAGGAGCCATTTCCTCTTCCAAAAATTCGGCATCGGATGCACCTATCCGGAAAAAAATCATCGTTCCCACGTTTCCAAAAACCGCATCTCTTACCTTAGTAGAGACATCAGTCACCAGCTGGCCGATATATTGGTGAGCAATAGTCAGGTCGAGACGATATTTTCTGGCTTCCGACAAAATCCCGGCAAAAGAATCGGTAGCAAAATTCTGAAACTCGTCCACATAAAGATAAAAATCTTCTCTTTCCTCTTCGGGAACTCTTACCCGCTCCATTGCCGAGAGTTGAATTTTAGTGATAATCATCGCCCCAAGAAGCGCCGAGTTGTCCTCGCCGATTCTTCCTTTGGAAACGTTTACCAAGAATATCTTTTTTTCGTTCATTATCTTAAAGATATCTATCGTACTCCTGGACTGGCCAACGATGTTGCGGATAATAGAGGTGGAAAGAAACTGGCCAACCTTATTTTGAATAGGCGCAATGGCTTCGTTACGGAATTGATCGCGCCACTGTTCATATTCGTGAATCCAAAAAGCTTTGACCACCGGATCTTTGATGTTGGCAATAATCTGCTGGCGGTATTCCTGATCCACCAAGATTCTAATAATTCCTAAAAGAGTTGTTCCGGGAGTATCCAATAAAGCCAAAACAGCGTTGTTTAAAATATATTCCATTCGAGCTGACCAGACGTTAGACCAGATTTTGGTAAAGATTCCCATCAACCCCGAAGCCACCAGATGTTTGTATTTAAAGTCGGGAAGCTCCAAGACGTTAAAACCGATGTGATACTCGGTATCGGCCGGATTGAAATAAATAACGTCTTCTCTTCTATGCTCAGGAATGTTCTTGATTATTCCTTCCACCAGTTCCCCATGCGGATCAACTACGCAAACTCCCTCGCCGTTGGCGATATCCTGGATAATCATATTGGAGAGCATGGCCGATTTGCCGGTGCCGGTCTTTCCCATCACATAGACATGCTGGCGACGGTCTTTTCGGTCAATGCCAAAAAGCCGATCCTGATTGCGAAAATCGGTTTTGGCGAAATAAATAACGTCTTTAGAAGGTTCGGTTCCCATACCAGGTAGTAGAAATTCAAAACCCACTATCTATAATAGTATATCCTTTCCGACAATCAAAAAACAGCCCTGCTTGAGCTGTTTTATCTATCTTAATATATTTTCCTGCTCTCGTAATTTCGTACCTTTTCGTATTCCGTAGCTAACTTAAGCCACCCGATACATCCCATCCGGGCTTTTCTTAAAATGCTTCCGGTTAGCTAAATTAAGCAGAATTGTATTATGCTTTAAAACTCTCTGTTGAGAAACCATCTCAACTACTTTGTTTAGAGGCAAAGGACCTTTGGCTTTCAATATTTTTTTGAGAATCTCTCTGGTTGTTCCCGGGATAATACCAAATTCCCTGAGCGAATAAAGCCCTCTGCCCACCAAAACAAAACGAGGATCTTTGATTAATTCGTTATGAACCGTTTGAGGATGAGCCCGGCGAATATCAAATTTAGTCTTGTTGATTTCCTGAGCAATTTCCCGAAAATGCATCGGTTCTCTTTTTTTCTTCAAGACCAGATAGGACTTGTCACGAACAGTTTTAGGAAGAATCTCTCTCCACTCAGTCAGACCGAAATCACCAAAAGGATTAACGGCAAATTTTTTGGAGTTCTGAACGAAGTTGAGGGCAGCAAAATCTTTTAAGGAATGAGTTTTGATCACTTGATAAAAGAGATAGTCAAATTGTTTTTTTTCAATAACATCCTCTTTTTTGTTTTTGAGAAATTGAAGAAGTTTTTTAACAAACTCTTGATTATCTTTTAGAGAAGTCGGGGAAAGATACCAAAAAGAATGAGAGTCCTTGGTTTCCAAAAAAAGCATGGGTTTTTTAAAAATCGCAAAAAGAAGTTCCAGGTGCGACAAAGAAATCTGAGGATCTTTTAAGAGAAGTCGGACATCTTCGGTTAAAAACTCGACCCGGCGGGTTCCTCCCAAATTTTCCAGATAGTTAACGATCAATTCAAAAGATTTTTTGAGCTGTTGATGCTCTTCAACTGATTTTCTCAAAACCTTTAAAGCGGCCGCCTCAATTTGGCGGACTCTTTCTCGCGTGACTCCGTACTTTTCCCCCAGCTGGGCCAGAGTTTTAGGAGTGGTTTTCAATCCAAAACGCTGATTGATTACCTCCTTCTGGCGCCTGGCAAGAGAATTCAGTATCTTGTCTAAAGTTTCAACTAGATTCATATACTTACGCTTGTGCGACACTAATATGCCAATACCTGCGCACGGACTCTAATCCGTCCCCGTCGGGTCCATGATACGAATTAATACGAAAAAAACTTAGTATCCATTAGTATCATTGGCACCATTTGTATATTGGCATCTTTAACCTATCTATTTTTACCAGATCCGTGCCAAATAGTCAATACCGGGCTGGCAATAAAGATTGAGGAGTAGGTTCCTACCACCGTTCCGACAAGAATAACCAAGACAAAAAGCTTTAAAGAGACGGGGCCGAAGAAAAACATAGCCAAGAGCACTAAAACCAAGGTAAGGGAGGTGTTAATCGAACGCGCCAGGGTTTGATTAATGCTTTCGTTGACAGTTTCGGCAAAGGACTTGTTGCCCCCCCGGCGGAAAAGAAGATTTTCCCGGATTCTATCAAAAACAACAATTGTATCGTGGACCGAGAATCCCGCAATGACCAGAAGAGCCACGACAAAATTAGCATCCATCTCTATCCCTCGAAAATAACCAAGGTAAGCCAAAAGTCCCGCCGGAATAAGAACGTCATGGAAAAGAGAGATTAGGGTGACCACCCCATACTTCCAGGAACGGATTGGAAAAGAAACTTTTCTAAAAGAGACGGCCATATATAGAGAGATTCCCAAAAGAACCAGAATGGTGGCAATGATTGCTCTGTCTCTTAACTGCTTTCCTATCGTCGGACCGATCGAGCCAAACCTCATTTCTTCCACTTTTCCAAATTTTCCGGTCATGGCCGTCAAATATTCCTGATGTTGATTTTCCGAAAGGTGGGGCAGTCGGACAATGAAAGAGTTTGAGGAAGTTTCTTCCAAAACCATGGGAGATTCCACCTTCAAATCAGAAGAGAAAAAATCTCTGATCTCTCCCTCGTTTATCTCTTGATTTTCAAATTTAACTTGCCAGGAGGTGCCGCCCGTAAAATCAATTGCCAGTTTAAAACCAAAAACAGCAACACCTATCAAAGCTGCCAACATCAAAACTCCCGAGACTGACAGAAAAATATATTTTTTTCCGATAATGTTAAGCATGTTATTCAAATCGTTTATCACGAACGAATATGGTGAGTAAGCTTCTCGTTACCGTTATCGCCGTAAACATGCTGATAAGAACACCCAAAAGCAGAGTGAGAGCCAATCCTTTAACAAATCCGGAGGTGGTGTTAAAAAGAATCAGACAGGTAATAATAGTGCTGATATTTGAATCCCGGATTGAAGGCCAAGCCCGTCGAAATCCTTCGGCGATAGCGGAAATCCGGCCCATCCCTTTTTTAATTTCCTCTTTAGTTCTTTCAAAAATAAGAACATTGGCATCCACCGCCATTCCAATAGAGAGCAAAAATCCGGCGATACCGGCCAAAGAAAGAGTAACGAATATTTTAAATATGGAAAGAGAGAGAATGATATAGATTAAAAGTGCCAGGGAAGCAATTAATCCAAAAAAACGATAGTAGATAAGCATAAAAAGAACAACCAAGACGGTCCCGATAATCCCAGCGTAGATGGACTTTTCAAGAGAGTTCTTTCCCAAGCTGGCTCCCACCGTCTGCTGGTCAACCAAAGTAATCGGAGCCGGTAAAGCTCCGGCGTTCAATCTCTCCACCAAACTTTTTGCCTCTTTAAGGGTAAAATCTCCGGTAATGACCGCCTGACCGCCGGTTATTTTTTCGTTCACCCGCGGCTGACTGATAGGAGAACCATCCAAGAAAATCCCCACAATCCGGCCGACGTTCCTTTCGGTAATTTGTTCAAAAAGATCGGCCCCTTCTTTATTCATTTCCAAAGCCACTTGGGATTGGCCGGTAGTTTGGTTAAAATCCAGCCGAGCCGATTTGATGTGCCGCCCGTTAAGGCCAGTGGGAACATATTGGGCGCTCTCTCCCTCTCCCACCACCTCCCTAAAATCAAGGTAAGGTGTAGAGCCAATTTCATTGATCGCCTGGGACAAATCAGAAATTCCCGAAAGTTCCACTACAATATAGTATTCCCCTCCCGTCTGAGAGACGGCTACCTGCGGTTCTCTTACCCCAAAAAGATTGATTCTCCTTTCAATAACATCCCTTAATCCGGAAATAGTATCGCCAACGTCCACTTCCGTCAGTTGGGAGGTATCCACTCGGTAAGTTAGATGAGCTCCTCCGACAATATCCAGTCCCAATTTCCAAGGACTGACTTTATTAAACCAAGAAACCAAACTATTGGGATAAACAAAAAAAGCGCCCGCCAAACTAATTAGGAGAACCGCTACCAAAAAAATTGATGCCGTTCGCTTTTTCATTGGTTTTTAAGATACCAGAAAAAAACAAATAAAACAAGACTACGATACCAATAATACCTGCCTACCGGCAGGCAGGCGAATGAATACAAAAAATTTAAGCGGGGAATTTTCTAAAAAGAGTTGAAAAGGTTAGCAAAAAAATCACCGATGTGTCCAATAGCGACACCAAGCAATAAGAACAAAGAGAATTAACCTTAAATAATTGGACGTAAAGAAGATAAAGAGAAAAGAGAAAACCGACAAGGACAAGAGCAGCAAGTAATCGCCAAAAAAAAGAATTGGAAAACCGATAATAGAAAATAGTCAATACAAATAAGAGAAAATAAAAACTCATCCCCCACCAAGTCAAGGGAACACCCAGAAATTTTGCGTAGTCAGAAAAAATAACATAGTCACAACCCTTAAAAATAACACAAGGAGCGTTTACCTGACCTGACACTTTCCAGAAAACAAGAGAAACGTTTACAAGGCCGGCAGCGGACAGAAACAAAAGCAGAACAAGAATAAGTTCTTTATTTCTCATAAAGAAAACAGGTTTTTTTAATTTCAAAAGTCGTTGGTTATAAATCGCAGGTTAAATCACGAGCATCCCCCCGAAGAAGCGCCGCATTGGAGACAGGTCATACAAGTACCGGTGCGAACCATCATTCCCCCACAATTGCGGCAAACTGAGTCTCCTGAAACTATATTTTCCTCCTTATCTAAAGAGTCAGGTTGGTTATTCTTATTACTGTCTCCGTTCCCGACCGTCACCTTAACCGGTTCAGCGATCTCTTTTAAAATTTCGCTGGCTTTGGCGCTGCCGCCGTTTTCCAAAGCCGGCGACATCCCCAAATCAATCAAATCATCGGTTGCAAGAAACCTCAAAGCCAAATAGCGAAAAATATAATCAACGATGCTGGTAGCCACACGAATATCCGGGTTTTTGGTAAAGCCGGAGGGTTCAAAACGGCTGTAGATAAACTTCCGCGCCAGGTTTTTAAAAGGCACACCGTACTGCAGGGCCATAGAAACAGAAATGGCGAATGCGTCCAAAAGACCGGCTAGGGTGCTTCCCTGTTTGGCCATTCTGATAAATATCTCTGCCGGAGAGCCATCTCCAAAAGTGCTGTATGTCAGATACCCTTCATGACCGACGATGGAAAATTTGTGGGTCTCCGAGTGTCGTGTTGGCGGAAGGTGACGACGAACAACGGAAATTTCTTTTTTCCCCGATTCTTTACCTCGTTTCTTAGCTGAAGTGCTTAAGGGTTGGGCCGCTTTGGAACCGTCGCGGTAAACGGCAAAAGCTTTAATGCCCACCTTCCAAGCCATTAAGTAGGCCTCGGCAATTTCGTCTTTAGTTGTTTCGGCGCCCATATTA
>Ga0209727_1001796_pt1 | contig 16626 bp, 17 predicted proteins | sample RifGroC1_FD_183995 | JGI IMG/M metagenome (GOLD analysis project Ga0209727, IMG submission 183995) | Groundwater microbial communities from Rifle, Colorado, USA - Groundwater C1 (SPAdes) (version 2) | ecosystem: Environmental > Aquatic > Deep subsurface > Groundwater | place: Rifle, Colorado...
GCTTTTCGCGCTATCACTGTTCATAGGCAGGTTTCAAACTTTGTAGAAACTCTATGTCAATAGTAACATCTATCGGACGGGACATGTCAAGTATATTCTGAGTAATATATTTATCCCTATTTACGTGCTGATTTCCGGAAAAAAACCAAAAACCCCCAGCGGTGACAAAAAACACAGTAGTAATAAGTAGTCTTTTCATAATTTTACAGGTTAAATATTCTTAAATTAATCGTGGCTTCCGTGCTGTCAGTATGATTTTCATATTTCACCGAATCAATTACCGTGACCCTCTGCATTCCCTCCAAACCCGAGATAAGACCGGTAAGATCTCCGCTTCCCTCCAGAATAACTACGATAGGAACTTCTCCCCCCGTAGCGTCAGTGGACGGCATAAAATTCTCCACACTGAATCCAGTGGCCGCCGCCTGCTGCATAAATAAAACCATATAACTGTGGGTATTCAGTTCTTTTGGTATAGTTGCTTCAAGTAAAATTTCGAATTTTTCCGCGTCCGCAATATCCGCCGACAGCTTACTTAAACTTTGCAGTTTTACGTTCAAGCCATAATTTAACGTCCGCATTTCCTTGTATAAATTTACCTTCTTAGCCATGCTAAATGATAAAGGGCCGATAGCAAAAAACCCGAACAAAACCATGCACACCAACGCCCAAAATGTGTATATTTTGGAAAGGAACAATTCATTTGAAAAAAACAGTTTGGCTGAATTCTGCATTTCGTCTCTCATCTGTAAACTCCTCCGAGTCTGACCATGTATATATTCTCGGAGGAGGAAAAAACCGCCTCCTTGATGGCCACTTCCGATACGCCGCCGTCCTGCAGCCAACGGAGGAACATTCCGGTAATCTGCGCCGGTGAGCTGCCTTTTACAACAATCTCAAATGTTCCGGGCTTAAATTCGACGGTGCTCAGGACAAGGTCTTTAGGCAGTCTCGACATAATAAAAGAGATTCTTGTTGTTAAAGGTTTTCTGGCACCGACGGTATTCTTACTATAGTTGATCTTGTTGGTGATCTGCAGAGCTTTTTCCTCTACACCAGCATACTCATTAATTTTAAATTCCAGATTTTTCTGTTCATTGAGGAGACCGTTGAGAAGAAAATTCATTATCATATGCACGATCAAAAGTCCGACAAGAACAACACTAACAAAAACAATTGTAGAAGATGAGAATTTTACAACACCGCCTGCGGTAAACGCTTCGGCGCGTAATGATTCTGGATTGAAAAATAAGGAATCGTCCGGGACGTAGGTTCCGCTATTAAACGTTTTTTCTGTGTTTTCCCGGGGCCTTAGAAAGGGCAGATACTTTTCTAGCATATCTAGATTTTAACCTATTTGCCTTGTTTTTATGAATGACTTTTTCCTTTGAAGATTTATCGAGAACTTGTTGAAGGACTTGCATCTGATCTTTGACCATTTCAGCACCATTAGCAGAGGCCAACGAAGCCTTCATACTTTTGATGGAAGACTTGTATTTATCCTTCCAAAAAATATTGTGTTTTCTTTTGTTAGCAGAGCCCCTGAGAGCTTTTTTTGCTGATTTAGTGTTTGGCATAAGCGCTACGTATGATAACATACTTACGTATAAATACAACGTTTTTGCCCCATGGAAATGGTATGCCATTGGATATTAACAAAACACAACTTAATGGGGTTCTTCTTAAAACACAGAACACAATATTGTCCGCGGCCTTTATCATAGCGGCCTCTAACGGGCTCAATGCCATTCTGGGATTTTTAAAGGGAAGACTTTTAGCCCACTATTTCGGGGTTTCAAATCAACTTGCTGTTTTCTACACCGCCGACAGGATACCTAACATGGTTTATTCTGTGCTGATAGTCGGCGCAGTTTCAACTGTTTTTATACCTATTTTCGCGGAGGGTCTTAGAAAAGATAAAGAGGAAGCCAACAAAACAGCGTCTTCCATGATTACGGTGACCCTGGTGTTTTTCTTGATTTTGACCCTTCTGGTTCTGCTTTTCGCTAAACCTCTTTTCAATCTTGTATCTCTTGGTAAATTCACAGCTGAAGAGGCCTCCCTTGGAGTTACCTTAATGAGAATAATGATGCTTTCCCAAATAATGCTGGTTCTGGGAAGTCTCGCCACAAGCATTTTACAAACGTTTAAGTACTTTCTGGTGTCGGCTTTAGCTCCATTGGCGTACAGCACGGGCATGGTTCTGGGCATCATACTCTTTTCGGAAAAATACGGTATTTACGCCCCGGCTTTCGGTGTGGCCGCCGGCGCGATTTTTCACTTCGCTCTTCAATTGCCCACCCTGGTAAAAACAGGGTTTAATTTCGTGCCTAAGATCAGCCTCTCGGACAAAGGGCTCCGCAGTATGACCAAGCTCATTCCTCCCCGTATTCTCAGCGTTCTTCTGGCCAATTTAATCCAGGTCATAAACAACAGCCTGGCTATACTTGTGTCCACATCTTCCGTTATTTACCTTAAATTCGCACTTCAGCTCCAATCCTTTCCTGTTAGTCTGTTCGGAATATCCCTTGGTGCGGCGAGCCTTCCAACACTGGCGACCCAAAGCCGCAAAGAGGATCTGGGAAAATTTAAGGAAACGTTCACGACATCTTTGATGCAAATGCTTTATTTCGTTCTGCCTTTGAGCATGATCCTTCTTGTTTTAAGAGGGCCGGTCGTACGTATCGTTTACGGGGTCTCTAATTTTCCGTGGGAAGCAACCTTAAAAACTTCTTATACCCTGGCCTTTTTCAGTGTCTCAATATTCGCCCAGAGTACGAACTATCTGCTTACACGGGCTTTTTACGCGTTAAAAGATACCAAAACTCCCGTTATAGTGAGTCTGTTTACCACGGCTCTTAATGTTTTTCTTTCCCTATTTTTTGTGACCTGGCTGAAGTTCGGGGTTTGGTCGGTAGCGCTTTCGTTCTCGATAACTTCTCTAATAGATATGGTTCTTCTTTTTTACCTTCTGCACAAACAAATCGGTGGCTTTGAAATTGAAAAAATACTCGTTCCCTTTACGAAAATTTCTTATGCTACTTTATTCATGGGACTCGCGCTGTATGTCCCGGTAAAACTTTTGGATAAATACATATTTGACACCACCAGAACCATCAACCTGTTAGGTCTTGTGGCCGTTGCCGGAATCTTCAGTACTGCGGTCTACTTTTTTATTACCACACATATGCATGTCAAAGAGGTCGATCTTTTTTACAAACTAATTAAGAAGCTGTCACCTATAAAGAAGGGCGTCCCCTACCTTCCCGCGGAAGACAAGGTTGTTTGATACGGTCAATAAGGTAAAATCTCCCCATGGAACAGAAAAGTATCCGAAATTTTTGCATAATAGCCCATATTGACCACGGTAAATCCACGCTGGCTGACCGATTTCTCGAAATAACGGAAACCGTTGATAAAAGACACCTTCAGGAACAGACGCTCGACAGCATGGAACTGGAAAAGGAAAAGGGGATAACCATAAAACTCAAGGCCGTTAGAATGGCTTACAAGGGCTACCAGATGAATCTGATCGACACGCCCGGTCACGTTGACTTTTCCTATGAAGTCTCCAGGTCTCTAGCCGCCTGCGAAGGCGCTGTCCTTGTTGTAGACGCCACTCAGGGCATTCAGGCTCAGACCGTTTCAAATGTTTATAAAGCCCTGGAATCCAATCTGGTCATCATACCTGTAATAAACAAGATAGACCTGAGTGTTGCCGACGTAGAAAGCACTGAAAATGACCTCATAGGTACTTTTGGGTTCAAAAAGGAAAATATATTCAAGGTATCGGCCAAAACCGGCGAGGGTGTAGACGTTCTGCTGGAAGAGATTATTAACAGAGTACCGGCACCGTCGGGGAATAAGGACGCCGCATCGCGCGGACTGATATTCGACTCTTTTTACGATGAGTACCTCGGGGTTATCGCGATGGTAAAGGTGACCGACGGAGAGTTCCGGGAGTTTACCGCAGGGACGGGTAAAAAAATACGGTTTCTCGCGACGGGAGTTTCCACAAAACCGGAGGAAATGGGATACTTCAAACCCGAAAGGATAAGGGAAGGTGGCCTTTCCACAGGAGAGGTCGGCTATATCGCGACGGGTCTTAAAGACATTACTACCGTGAAGGTAGGCGACACAGTCTCTTTGGAAGGACGGGAAACGGCACCGCTGCCCGGGTACAAAGAGGTTAAGCCTTTCGTGTTCGTTTCTATTTATCCTATCGAGAACGATAAGTTCCCGCAACTTAGGGAGGCATTACAGAAACTATCGCTTTCCGACTCAGCCCTCATGTTCGAACCTGAAAATAATTCGGCTCTGGGGTTCGGGTTCAGATGCGGTTTTTTAGGTCTTCTGCACGCGGATATAATTCAGGAGAGGTTGGAAAGAGAATACAACCTCAGTCTTATATCCACAACCCCCTCCGTCGAGTACCATGTGGAACTTACGAACGGAACCGCCGTTGAGGTAAGAGTTCCTTCTGAAATGCCCGACAGGTCAAAAATAATCCGTATTCTTGAACCGCGGATAAACCTAACAATAATCTCTCCCTCCAAGTATGTGGGGGATGTTATAAAACTTTGCGAAGAAAGACGCGGCGAAAACACCAAAATGGAATACCCGAGCGAAAAAACTGTTTATTTTAGCTATATTCTTCCGCTGGCGGAACTTGTTTATAATTTCTTTGACGACCTAAAAAGGGTTTCGTCCGGATTTGCTTCTCTCGATTATGATTTTAGGGATTACGCTCCTGTAGATGCGGTGAAAATGGAAATACTGGTCCACAATAAGATCGTCGACCCACTTTCACATATTGTTTTGAAAAGCAAAGCCCACGATATCGGAAAAAGTCTGTTGAAAAAGCTTAAAGAGATAATACCCAAACAGCAATTTACCGTGTCATTACAAGCTGCTCTCGGCGGGAAAATAATTGCGCGGGAAGACATTCCCGCTTTCAGAAAGAACGTTTTGGCAAAGATGAGCGGAGGCCATAGGGAAAGAAAAGACAAACTACTGGATATCCAGAAAAAAGGCAAAGAAAGAATGAAAAGAATCGGAAAGGTTGAGATACCGCAGGAAGCCTTCAGACAGATACTTCAGACCAAGTAATTCCTTTGTCCATAAAAACTTTCCGAGGGTATTGACACTCTTAGCACTCGTGTTATATTACTGATAATATGTTAAGTGACAGACAGTTTCAACTTATACACGCAGTAATCGATGAGTATATAAAAAACGCCGAGCCTGTGGGTTCGGTCGAGATAGTAGCAAAGTATAATTTAAGGTGTTCCCCCGCAACAGTAAGAAATGAAATGGCTAAGCTCATTGAATTGGGTTTCCTGGAGATGATGCACACTTCCTCCGGCCGCGTTCCCACAAAAATGGCTTATCGCCTTTACTTAGATCAAATGATGGAGGAAAGAGAACTTCCGGTTCTTCAGGAGGTCGCTCTAAAACAGAGGTTATGGACTAACCGATTTGAGTTTGAAAAACTTTTACGCGAATCCGTTTTAGCCCTTTCGGAAATGAGCAGATCTCTAGCCTTCGCAACGACTGAGGACGGTTTTGTGAGCTACGCCGGTGCCGCCAACATACTGGATCATAAAGAATTTTGGGACATCGATGTTGCAAAACAGGCATTTTCTTTACTGGACGAGTATCATCTTCTTGAAAGAGTCCTCGGTAACGCATCCGAACAGGGAGATATTAAGACACTTATTGAAGAGGAAATCGGAATTGAAAAATTGAATAGGTGCGCCATGGTATTTACCGAGTATTCCGCAGGGAAAAGATCGGGCAAGATCGGTGTTATAGGACCTTCCAGGATAAGCTACCCCGAAATCATACCTTCCGTTAAGTACACTAAAAGGTTGGTTGAAGAGCTCGGCGGTTCCTGGTAACCCCATAACAATTAGTCAAATATGAAAGAAGACAAATTACAAAAAGATAAGATAGAAATACTTGAGAAAAAAATTGAGGAGTTGGAAGATTGCTGGAAAAGGGCGCTCGCGGATTATAAAAATCTTGAGAAAAGAGTTCAGGAAGATAAAGAGGACTGGAAGTTTTTCGCAAATGAAAGACTAATACGTAGAATACTTCCTGTAATAGACAATCTAGAGAGACTCAAAAAGCACATGGCCGATAAAGGGCTGGATTTGATAATAAAAGATTTGGTGTCAGGTTTAAAAGAGTTCGGCGTCGAGGAAACTAATTCCGAGAACGCAGAGTTTGATCCGATGAAAATGGAAGCCATCGAGACAGTACAAGGTGAAAAAAATAAAGTGGTAGAAACAGTTTCAAAAGGATACTTACTTAACAATAAATTAATACGACCAGCTGTAGTTAAGGTCGGAAATGGCCAAAAGGAGGCTTAAATGTCAAAAATAATAGGAATTGACTTAGGTACAACAAATAGCGTAGTAGCAATTATGGAAGCGGGAAGTCCCAAGGTTATACATAACTCCGAGGGAGCAAATACAACTCCTTCCGTAGTGGTTCCGAATCAGAATCTTGTCGGCATCCCTGCAAAACGACAGCAGATCGTAAACCCGAAAAACACTGTTTTCAGTATAAAAAGATTAATGGGTAGAAAATTTTCAGACCCAGAAGCTCAGCAGTTGAAGAAAATACTTCCGTACGATATTGCAGAAACCCCCGGTGGTTTAGCAGGGGTCGAGGTAGAAGGAAGGGTCTACACGCCGCAGGAAATATCCGCAAAAATACTTGCGAAACTAAAAGCCGAAGCTGAGAAGTTTACCGGAACAACAATCACCGATGCAGTTATAACCGTTCCCGCCTACTTTAATGACTCTCAAAGAACCGCAACAAAAGAAGCGGGACAGATAGCGGGGCTCAACGTAAAAAGAATAATTAACGAACCTACCGCTGCTGCCTTAGCATATGGGCTCGATAAAAATATTACCGAAAAAATAGTTGTTTTCGATCTGGGAGGCGGAACTTTCGATGTGTCGGTCCTTGATATTTCCGAAGGAGTTTTCGAGGTCAAGGCAACAAATGGGGACACCCACCTTGGAGGCGATGATTTCGATCAAAAAATTATTGCGTGGCTTCTGGAAGAATTCAAAAAAGAAACCGGAATGGATCTTTCTGCCGACAGACAGGCAATGCAAAGATTAAAGGACGCCGCTGAAAAAGCGAAGATCGAACTTTCTTCTACAACCACTACAGAAATAAGCGTTCCTTTCATAACAGCGGATCAAACAGGGCCAAAACACCTTAATACAACACTTACCCGCGCGCATCTGGAACAACTGGTAGAAGACCTTTTGAACAGAACCATTAAACCGATGGAAAATGCTTTGAAGGACGCCGGAATTTCAGTGTCACAAATAAACGAAGTTGTAATGGTCGGCGGAATGACAAGAATGCCTAAAGTTAATGAGATTGTTAAAAACTTTTTCGGTAAAGAACCTCACAAAGGTATAAATCCTGATGAAGTGGTTGCCGTCGGTGCTGCAATACAGGGAGGAGTTCTCGGAGGAGATGTTAAAGATGTTGTTCTATTGGATGTAACACCACTAACTCTTGGTATAGAAACATTGGGCGGCGTCTCAACTCCTTTAATCAAAAGAAACACAACAATACCTACCAAAGCATCAGAAACATTTTCAACGGCAGCAGACAATCAGCCCGGCGTTGAAATCAATGTGTTACAAGGCGAAAGAAATATGGCCGGAGATAACAAATCACTCGGAAGATTTATGCTGGACGGACTTCCCCCGGCTCCCAGAGGATTACCTCAAATTGAAGTAACATTCGACATTGACGCCAACGGTATTTTGCATGTTACCGCAAAAGACAAGGCGACGGGAAAAGAACAAAGAATCTCCATACAAGGCGGAACAGGGTTAAACAAAGACGAAATAGACCGTATGGTCAAAGAAGCTGAAACCCATTCCGAAGAGGATAAAAAGAGGAAAGATTTAGCCGAAAGCAGAAATATTGCCGACGGGCTAACTTACACTGCAGAAAAATCTTTAAAGGACGCCGAAGGAAAAATTCCTGAAGAGATGAAAAAAGAAATCAGCGATAAAGTTGCCGAAATAAGAGGCGTGCTGCAAACAGCCAGTGCAGAAGAACTGAAAAGCAAAACCCAGGAACTTTCAACTTCATTGCAAAAGATCGGACAACATTTATACGGTCAACAGGGACAGCAAAGCCAGCCTAATCCGGAACAAGGGGAACCGGGACCTCAGCCGGGATCTACAGACGGACAACAACCAAACAACGAAGGGCCCGTCGAGGGTGAGGTAGTTGAATAAACGGGCGTATTAATATAATATAAGCGCATACACAAACTGCCCAGGTTGTTGCTATCCGTGCAGCGGCTGCGGCATAAATACTAACTATGGACGCCGTACAAATAACCACAATAATCGTTTTAATAGTTTTCATTATCGATGTGACCGCTGTTTCGGTTTTTCTCATCTTATTTTTGAGAGATATAAGAACCACGGCACAGGACGCTGATAAAGCCATAAGGGATGTAAGACACTTAACCGGACCTGTTTCCGTTGTCGCAGGCCTTCTTGAGAACGTAGCTATAGGATCCAAAGCATTTAAGGTTGTAAGTAATTTATTTAGTAGAAATGAGGAGGAGGAATAATATGCACGATCATCACGGACACGACGATCCAAAATCTTTCGTAAAAGGAGCTTTTTTAGGAGCTCTGGTAGGGGCAGTTATGGGTGTGTTGTTTGCCCCGGAATCGGGCGAGAAAACCAGGAAAAAGATAAAGGACAAATCTGAAGAGATGCTGGAAAAGGGCAAAGAAGCTGCCGAGCAAATGGCCGATAAAGTGGAACAAGTTAAAGGCCAGGTGGAGCCTTACAAGGAAAAGGCCGAGGAATTTATAAACGACGCAGGAGAACGCGCAAAAGAAGAAGCGGATAACATCAAAAAGCGGTACTTTAAGAAAAGTAAATAACCCCGGACCGCGTCTGATACTTGTTAATATCCCCGTTTGTTAGTGTTAGAATATTTGTAATGGATGCCCAACTTTCATCTCTAAATTTTGAACAAACCACGGAAAAAGGTGCTGAGGAAATCAACGAGTTTCCTCGAAACACGACGACTCCGCTCGGAAAAGAAGCGGAAACCCCGCCGAATATTGGCACAGAGAACTCCGCTCTTTCTCCCCTGCCAGAAAATGTAAAAGACGAAAGGAAGGAAGTAACCCCCGAGCACACCCTTGTTGCGGGAGACCCCATAACATCGCTCGCAGACCGAATGGAAAAAGTTGCTAATGACGAATTTCAGAAAAATAACCTGCCCAATGGATCAGCTTAACAATCTAGACAGCATTAATACAACCGTAGAAAACACTGCGCACACAGCCGAATTTATTGCACCTATCCTCCTCGTCCTTTTCTTAGCTCTCTATGTTTTTGTCGTGTGGAAGAAAAAACAAAACGAGAAAGTAGCCCAATACAAACTGACCTTCTTACAGGTTAAACTACCACCGGACAACGAAATAGAAGTCAAAGCAGCTGAACACATGTTCTCAAACCTCATGGGTTTCCAGAAAAGTTTCCTTCAGTCCATATTTACAGAACCCTTTAGAATTTCGTTTGAGATAATTTCAAAATCCGACGGAATCGCGTTTTACGTGGTTGCCCCAAATGAAATTGCTACGGTGGTAGAAAAACAAATTAATGGGGCATACCCGACGGCCGAGATAGACATAATAAACCCTCATGAAATATGGGACAGGGGCTCTTTCACCCAAGTGGCTGAACTGAAACTACGGGGACCTTCTTATTACCCTCTTAAAATTTACGAGGATCTAAAAAACGATTCACTTAGTTCGATTACATCGGCCATGAGTAAGCTGGGAGATGATGAGGTGATAGCGGTTCAATATGTAATTCAACCGGCGGGAGATAACTGGAGACTGGCCGGAAGAAGATTTTGCTCCAATATTAGACAACGAGCTTCGGACCCTGAGAAAAAGGTCAATATAGACACTTCGTTCCTTGAAGGAATTGAGAAAAAAACTGCATTGCCCGGCTTTTATACAAAAATCAGAATTGTCTCCGTAGCGAAAGATAAATTCACTGCGCAATCCAACGTACAGAACATGCTGAGTGCTTTCGAACAATTTACTAACATGAACTACAACAAGCTTGTGAAGAAAACGATGATCTCTGCCAAGACCCTGATTAAAAACTTCATCTACAGAAAAGTAAAGGTAAAAGACATTTATATTCCTATCTCCGGAATACAACTTTACTCCGACACGTCGGTGTTAAATATTGAGGAACTGGCGACCGTTTTCCATTTTCCAAATAAAAATATTGAGACGCCGAACATTATTTGGTTAACCGCAAGAAAATCTTCGGCCCCTACAAACTTACCGACAACCGGCCTTTACCTTGGGAAAAGCAACTTCAGGGGTGTTGAAAAAGAAGTGTTTATGGGTAAAGAAGATAGGGCGCGTCATTTCTATATCATCGGGCAAACAGGTACGGGTAAATCTCAATTCTTAATGTCGCTGGCCTTGCAGGATATTCAAAACGGGGAGGGCGTAGCAATAATTGACCCTCACGGAACGGACGTAGAAGAGCTGTTGAAAAAAATCCCTGCCTCAAGAAAAGACGATATTATTCTTTTCGACGCGTCAGACACAGAGAGACCGATGGGAATAAATATGCTTGAAGCAAGATCGGAAGAAGAGAAACATCTGATAATTAATTCGTTCATCGCTCTTCTTTATAAACTTTACGACCCGAATCATCAGGGAATAATGGGACCTATTTTAGAGAGGACGATAAGAAACGTGATGTTAACCGCCATGTCTGACCCTGACAGCACCATGATAGACGTGATGCGGCTTTTGACCGACCAGAACTACAGCAAAACATTTATGGATAGGATTACGGATCCTCTCGTTAAAAGATATTGGATTGATGAGGTTGCCAGCGTACCGCAGGGGAAAAGAGGAGAGAATATGCAGTACTTCACCGCCAAGTTTGACCGCTTCGTTACCGACAGCACGATGCGCCACATCTTAGGACAGAAGAAATCCGCGTTCAATTTCGACGATGTAATGTCGCAGAAAAAAGTTTTACTTGTGGACCTGTCGAAAGGAAAGATCGGGGAGGAAAATTCTAACTTCATTGGATTGTTGTTAGTTCCCAGAATTTTAGCGGCCGCATTAAGAAGACACTCATTACTAACCCAGGGGCTAGCCTATCCTGATTTTTACCTTTATGTCGATGAATTTCAAAACTTTGCCACTCCTGACTTTGCTACTATCCTTTCAGAAGCCAGAAAATATAAATTAAACCTTACGGTGGCGCACCAATTCATCTCCCAGCTCGACGACCAGATTAAAGAAGCTGTCTTCGGAAACGTAGGTACGATGTGTTCGTTCAGGGTGGGTGTTGAAGACTCGGAGTTTCTTGAAAATCAATTCGCGCCGAAGTTCACAAAAACAGATCTCATAAATCTTCCTATCGGAAACTGCTACACCAGGATGTTAGTAAAAGGACAACCGACGCCTCCGTTCTCCCTGGCCGTGGATTGGAACAAAATAACTTCCGCACCTAAAAATGAAGAACTGGCAAAAGCCATCAAGGAAATGTGCAGAATTAAATACGGGGTGCCCGCAGAAGAAGTCGAAGAGTACATAAAAATCCGCGCAGGATATGATGAAAAAAAGGAAGAAGAGGCGTCCCTACCTAAAATTCCCCCTCCCGGCAGAATTCCCTTTTAATACTGTTGCTGTATAATCATAATAATGATTACGCTGCCGTTCCTTCAGAAAAGTACAAAGCGCCCCAGCAAATTTCTAACCCTTTCAATCAGTTCCGAGGATGTAAAATGCGCCGTTTTTTACGACGAACCCACAGAAACAAAACTTAAAATATTAGGAGCCGGAAAACAGTTTTTATCAAAGGACAGTTCAAGGGCCGGAGTAATAATCGAAGAAGATAACGTCGAAAGTGCCGCCGAAGAAGCCATAAAAAGGGCGCTGGAAAATACCGAGGACGATGTTTCTCATCTTATCGTTGCAGCCGGAAATGCCACGGTACTTGGAATTACGACGACGGTAAGGTACAGAAGAAAAGAGCCTCACACACCCATAAATGATAAAGAGGTTGCCCGTCTCTACGAGCGTATATCGGAAGCCGCTTATATTGAAGCCCAAAACGAGTACTTGAGTACTACGGGGAATGCCGACGAAAATCTCGAGATTATAACAACGTCCAACGTTTCACTTAAAATTGACGGACACTCCGTAAGGGACCTTGAAGGAAGCGCCGGACTGGTCATAGAAGCGGCCGTCTATCATGCTTTTTGCCCCGAATATCATATAAAAGCCCTCCAGTCGCTGGCAAAAAAGCTCGGGCTGAGCATATTGGCGATAGGCTCAGGAATGTATTGCGCCGCCCAATGGGTCAAGAAAATAACTCCCGAGATATCCGACTACATCCTGGTGGACGTTGCGGAGGATACTACCAATGTTTCGATCGTTTTCGGAGGCGGTATCGTAGCCACTAAATTTTTAAGTCTGGGGCATAGACACTTTGTGGAACAGATCGCCGAACGTATGGGGGTCACCATGGAAGAAGCCGGAAAATTACTCAAGTCTTATCTCAGCGAAGTATTGTCCGATCCCGAAATGGAAGTGGTCGGAGGGTGCGTAAGAGAGGCTATAAAAATATGGGTGATGGGGGTTGAAATATTATTCGGAGAATTCACCGGAGTTAAAACCTTTCCTTCCAAAATATTTTTGTTGGGAGCCGGAGCTGAAATACCCGAAGTTGTAAAGGCTCTAATGACAGACTCGTGGGCAAAGAACATACCGTTCAGGGAAACACGTGAAGTATCTCTTATGGAAATCGAGGGACTCCCTGTTACCGACGCAACAGGAGTTGTAAAAAGCAAAGACTGGTTTAGCAATGCAGTCCTGTCTATAATCTATAAGGAAATTTTTGATAAATAATTTAGGAAAATTTAAATGACAAAACTTGAATTGGAAGTACATGATGACGCCCTTTCGGCAATAAATAAAATCAAAAATCTAAACGATTCGGGAATAGAACTAATTATCCCGGAAGGCTCTATACTGTTCGACAATATAATCAGCCTTAAACTTATCTCTCAGGCAGCGGATAAGAATCAAAAGACAATTCAATTCACAACAACCGACGAAACGGGAACCTCTCTCATTGCAATGCTTGAGGAACCGGCGGGTCAGGCCGGCCAGAACTATCAAGAGCTGGAGCCTGAACAAATGCCCGGGGTTATTCCGGAAAAAAGCAGGTTCATATTTAAAAAACCAGCCCTGCCGAAGATCAGGCTGCCGAGATTTAAAAGCGGTTTGGTTCTGCCTGCAATAATACTGGCCGTACTGATCGGCACAGTCTTTATACTCTCTAAAAAACCTGTGGCCTACGCAAAAGTGCTGCTTAACTCCCAGCCTCTTACGAGAAGTACCACCGTTAAAGTGAAGCACGGCGGCACCACGGATGCTACGAAGATGGAGCTCAAAGGACAAACTTTAGACACTAACGTTGAAATTACCGACGAGGTTCCGACCACAGGAGAAAAGCTCGTGGGTAAGAAAGCAGAGGGTGAGGCGTCCATTTACAATAAAACGGACGCAGAGATAAAGCTCGATAAGGGTTCTAAATTAAATTATGACGAAAAGGACCTCGTTTATGTGCTTGATGACGACATAACAGTCCCTGCAAGAGAAGAGCAACCTAACCCGGACGACCCATTAACCCAGATCTATAAACTCGGCGAGGCGACGGTAAAGATAACGGCGGGGGACATAGGTGATAGTTACAACATAGATTCGGGAAAAGACCTCGAGGTGGATGAGTATAAATCTAGTGAAATGGTAGCAAAGACAAAAAGCAAGTTGTCCGGAGGCGAAAGCAAAAAAGTAAAAGTGGTAGCCGAAGCGGACAAAACGGCTCTCCAAAAGAAAGTAACAGACGCCGCAAAAGAGAAAGCGACCGCGGACTTAAAGTTTAAGCTCGGAAAAACACAACGCCTGATTGAGGGCTCTATAACCGCGCAAATAACAAAAGAGGCTTACACAGCAAAGGTAGGCGACGAGGCAGAAAAACTTATCCTTACGGCGTACGCGGGAGCTTCAGGACTCACCTATATGGATTCGGAGCTTAATTCCCTGCTCGATAAAATAGTTCAAAACCTGGTTCCTCAAGGACACGTTCTTTCGGAAAAACAACGCGAGGTAAGCGCAATACCTTTAGGAAATTCCAGCGCCAGCGTACTCAACTCGTCTGAGGCCGACATGCAAATAACTTTAAAGACATTTACCGTAACGGCAGTTGATAAAGAAGAGCTTAAAAAATCCCTGGCCGGGAAATCGGTATCGGAAGCCGAAAAAGTTCTGGGGAGTATAGGCAGTCTCAGCACCTACTCCATCGAGATCAAGCCCGTAATACCTCTTTTTAACAAAGTTCCAAAGGACCTGAACAGAATTATCCTGGAAGTGGAAAATGAGTAAGAAAAGAACCGTAGCAACAAACAAAAGCTATATCGGCATCGACTACGGAACAAGTAATATCGGGGTCGCTTTGGGAAAAAACGGTTTCGTAACTCCTCTTAAAATAATCCGCGGTAAAAGCACAAACGCTGCGATAAGCGAACTTATAAGAGCAGCTTTAGAAAACAAAGCCGAAGCGTTTGTAATGGGGCTTCCCTTGACGGCAGAAGGCAAGGAAACAGCACAGTCTCTAACAAACAGAAAGTTCGCAAAACTCCTTAAAATAATATCCAAAAAACCTGTGATATTTGCAAACGAAGAAGATTCAACACAGGAAGCCCTTCAAAGCTTAACGATCCAAAAAAGCACCGTAAGAAGAAGGGCTTACTCCGACGACGTAGCGGCCGCAATAATACTTAGACGTTTTTTCCAGGAAGAACCGAAAGGGGATTAACATCCTTCGACCCGCAGAGACAGCACTCAAAATTCTCCCCGGGCGTCAGACACGACGGGCAAATAAAAACGCCCTCTTTTTCCACCAAATCTTCCTGCCTACAGGTGTTGCATAAAAACATCACCTGCTCCTGCGGTATTTTCCCGCATTTTGGACATTGAAACTTCAAGCCCGTTCCTTCCTGTTTATTAATTTCCGGCATAATAATAAACCAGCAAAAATCGCGGCAATTGTCACCATGGCGCGCATAGGCTAGAATTCATACATGAGCTTTCTACAAATACTCATGGTCGTATATTTAGCGGCGGGAGTGATGTACGCAGGGTATGTTTTATCACAACGGCCTTTTAGTATTTTTATGCTACCCATTAATATTCTCGGCGGTCCGCTCTTAGCGGTACATTATTTCATAAAATACTATTTTAAAAAGGACGCCGGTCCTGCGAAAATAAGACACAAGGATCTTCTGAAGGAAAAGAAGGCAGCATTTTTCGACCTCGACGGGACAATATGGGACTCGGACATGCTTTGGATAGAGGCTATAGGGAAAGTTGCCCGGGAAAACAGTTTCGGAGAAATAAACATAAGAAGCACGTATCTGCCCGGAACGGAACTTGTAAAGACATGGAAAGTTCTGCAGGCCTACAACGGATTTAAGCTTCCCGAAAAGAAAAATTTCCGTGCGCTTGCCACCGAAACTGAGGCTAAGATGGTAGAACATATAAACAGCTCAGAAAATATCGATCTTATTGAGGGTTTTCGCGATATTACTTTTTTCCTGAAAGAAGAGAGGGGTTTAAAACTGGCGCTAGTCACAAACTCAAGCAGGGAAATAGCAGAGGCCCTGACACAGAAAACGGGCGTCGCCTACTTGTTCGACCTAATCCTTACCGGAAGTGAGATATCAAAAAAGAAGCCTTCTCCGAAAATATTTTTTACGGCAGCAAGAAAACTTCACGTTTCATCGAAAAATGTGCTTGTGTTTGAAGACTCCTTATCGGGTTCAAAAGCCGCCGAAAGAGCGGGAATGGACCAGATAATTATTTGGAGAACCGATCTTCCTCAAGTAGAGTACCACGGTAATATCTACGGATTCTATCCTGATTTCGAAGGCCTGGATAAAATAATAAGCACGCCATCCCAACAAAGAGTTCTGGAAGGAATAAAGCATTTTAGGGAATCAAAAGGCATGCCGGGTACAAACGAAGAGCCGCAGGTTAGTCAATGAACGTAAAAATAATCTTGTCCAGCTTTACGAAAAACATTGGATTTTTCAGAGATTTTATAAACTTCCATAAGTTACCGGAATCTCCGGACACTATCAACTCACTGTGATCGGATGAATAATGCTCAACCCTGTGCAGATGGAGTTTAAACGTACGGACTTTGGTTCGGAGGAACAATTGAGTCCAGAGTTTCTCGTGTTTACCAAGGATATTCATTTGTAACTTCCTTTTTTGTGTGTCTTTCATATTATTTGGCATAACCCGCTATTATAACACAAATAGGCTGTGGTGGAAAATTGGGAGGGGGGAAGAGTTTGCCGGCAAGAAACAATAAAGGTTGGATAGAATTCACGGGGTGAGCAAGACGCCGAACAAAAAACTTCCACCAAGCAACACAAGTTGCTTTATCATTGTGGATAACTTTTGTTATATTTGGCAAATCCCGCCCAAAAAGAAA
>Ga0209727_1001799_pt1 | contig 16608 bp, 16 predicted proteins | sample RifGroC1_FD_183995 | JGI IMG/M metagenome (GOLD analysis project Ga0209727, IMG submission 183995) | Groundwater microbial communities from Rifle, Colorado, USA - Groundwater C1 (SPAdes) (version 2) | ecosystem: Environmental > Aquatic > Deep subsurface > Groundwater | place: Rifle, Colorado...
TCAGGGGTGTATTTTACTTTTTTCATCGGGACATTCTCTCAAGAAAAGTGGTCTCCGACAAACCCGGTACGGTTCAGAGATAGATGCTGAAGGCTTTGTCAAAATCAAAGGTCGCATCAAAGATGTCGTCATTCGAGGTGGAGAAAATCTCTTTCCTAAAGAAATCGAAGACTTCTTATATACCCATCCTGCGATCTGTGATGTGCAAGTGATCGGTCTACCTGATACGCGTTACGGTGAAGAACTATGTGCTTGTATTATTTTGCATGAACATCATCAGACCAATGAAGACAACATCCGTAGTTTCTGTAAGGAACACATTTCACATAATAAAGTGCCTCGTTACGTAAAATTCTTTAATGAATTTCCTATGACTGCATCAGGCAAAGCGCAGATGTACAAGCAGGCATGCTCGCCAGTACGGCTTTGTGCGGGATGATGTTTGGAGCCATGTTATTCGGTGCTTTGGCAGATAAAATAGGACGAAAAAATGTAATTTTAATCTGTGTGACCTTCTTTAGCGGTTTTACTTTTTTAGGTGCGTTTGCATCAAATCCTTTTGAATTTGGTATTTTACGGTTTTTAGCAGGTTTAGGGATAGGTGGGGTTATGCCAAATCTCGTCGCACTCACATCAGAGTACGCACCTAAACGTATTCGCAGTACCTTAGTTGGCACGATGTTTAGTGGTTATGCGATCGGTGGAATTCTATCTGCGCTTATCGGAAGTTATTTAGTTGAGAGTCAAGGTTGGCAGATCATGTTCTTGATTGCTGGTATTCCTTTAATTTTATTACCTGTTATCTGGAAATTCCTACCTGAATCTTTAACCTTTTTGGTTAAAACTGGCAAAACTGATCAAGCACATAGCATCATTCAAAAAATCTCACCTGAACAAAGCATCGGTATTAATACGCGTTTAGTGTTGAATGAAGATAATGTTCCAACAGGTAGTTCTGTAAAAGGCTTATTTCAACAAGGACGTGCATTCAATACGCTTATGTTTTGGGTATTGTTCTTTATGTGCTTATTAATGGTTTACGCACTAAGCAGTTGGTTACCAAAACTTATGCTTGCAGCAGGTTATTCACTCGGCAAGAGTATCTTATTCTTGTTTGCTTTGAATGTTGGTGCAATGATTGGTTCAATTGGTGGTGGCATTCTCTCAGACAAATTCCATTTGAAACCTGTGATCATGGGAATGCTGATGGCAGGTGTAGTGGCACTGATCGGCTTAGGATTTAACTCTCCAGCTTATGTTTTATATGGTTTAGTAACTGTTGCTGGCGCAGCGACGATTGGTACTTCAATCCTTCTTTATAGCTATGTTGCGCAATACTATCCATTAAGTGTTCGCTCGACTGGAATTGGTTGTGCTTCTGGTGTAGGTCGAATTGGTGCGATTGTCGGTCCGATTTTAACAGGCTTGTTATTAACCTTAAACTTACCGCATACCATGAATTTTGTGATGATTTCTATCCCTGCAATGTTAGCAATTTGCGCGATATTGAGTTTGAAACGTCATAAATTTGATGATGAGCAACAACAAGTAGAAGAAGTAAAAACTAGCTTGACCGAATCAAGTAATGCTTAACTTAATATGATTTGATTCTTCTATAAAACATGAAAAGCACATCAGATAGGCTGATGTGCTTTTTTTATTTCAGACAGAACTTAAAATCAAAAAGGTAAGAATAGAAGTGAGTTGGCTCAATTCCTGACAACCCTTAATTCTTTAAAACACTTGGATTTACATGAGACTGGTATCTATTTTTTCATTCAATCTAGAAAGAAAAATGAATATAAATCAGATCAAACCTTTTCCACACATCATTTTTATGCAAAAAAAGCATCTCGATTGAGATGCTTTATTGATACTTGATAATTTAGATTTCAATCGCAACAGCTGTTGCTTCACCACCACCAATACATAATGCAGCGACGCCTTTCTTCTTGCCTAGACGTTTTAATGCATAGATCAATGAAAGAATAATACGTGAACCTGTCGCACCAATCGGATGACCTAAAGCACATGCGCCACCGTGAATATTGACTTTAGCTTCATCAATACCTAACTCATGAATCGGAGCCATAGCCACCATCGCGAAAGCTTCATTGATTTCCCATGCATCGACATCCTCAACTGACCAGCCAGCACGATCAAGTACTTTTTGAATCGCACTAATTGGAGCAATCGTAAACTCACTTGGATGTTGCGAATGACTCGAAGTAGCTACAATCTTAGCCAAGACATTTAAATCATTTGCTTGTGCATAATCTTCTGTAGAAAGTACCAAAGCCGCAGCACCATCCGAAATCGAACTCGAATTGGCTGCCGTAATCGTACCGTCTTTGCTAAAAGCAGAGCGTAGTGTCGGAATCTTATCAAGATTTGCTTTCAGAGGTTGCTCATCTTGGTCAATCACCTCAACACCCTTACGTGTTTTAACTTCTACAGCGACGATTTCATCTTTGAAATATCCTTCTGTAATCGCTGTTTGAGCTTTTTTGAGTGAAGAAATCGCAAAGTTATCCATTTGCTCACGGGTGAAGCCTTTAGTATTTGCCATATCCTGAGCAAATGAACCCATTAAACGACCAGTTTCAGCATCTTCCAAACCATCCAGAAACATATGATCTTTGATTTCACCATGTCCCATACGATAGCCACCACGTGCTTTAGGTAGGATATATGGTGCATTGGTCATTGATTCCATACCGCCCGCAACCACAATATTTGCACTACCAGCTTTCAAAGCATCTGATGCCATCAATACTGCTTTCATCGCAGAACCACATAGTTTATTGATGGTCACTGCGCCAACATGATCTGGAACTCCAGCTTTACGCATTGCTTGACGAGCAGGACCTTGACCAATGCCTGCACTCAATACACAACCAAAAATCACTTCATTGACTTGCTCTGGTGCAATACCAGCACGCTGGATAGACTCACGGATTACAGCAGCACCTAATTCTGGAGCAGTTAAACTAGCAAGGCTACCTTGAAAACCGCCCATCGCGGTACGACTACCTGACACAATAACAATCGAACTCATTTTTATATCTCTTTAAATGTATGTTGTCGTAAAACTGCTCCAGTTCAACAGACAAGAGCAGAATATCTCATCTCATTTATGCCACTAAAGATTTATCAAAAATTAATGGCACACCTGTTACTGCTCGAATTTGTTCAAGCGTCACATCTTTTGCGAGTTCAATCAGTTCAACACCTTCAGATGTAATATCCATGACACCTAAATCCGTTATTACACGATGAACAACGGCTTGACCTGTCAGTGGTAAGCTACAGTTTTTCACAATTTTAGGCGTACCATCTTTCGCACAGTGTTCCATGAGAACCACAACTTTTTGAACACCTGCAACCAAGTCCATTGCACCGCCCATACCTTTGACTTTCTTACCTGGAATCATCCAATTGGCTAAGTCACCTTGTTCAGAAACTTCCATAGCGCCTAAAATCGCAATATTGACATGACCGCCACGGATCATTGCGAAAGATTCTGAACTTGAGAAAAATGCCGCACCTGCACGTGCAGTAATCGTTTGCTTTCCAGCATTGATCAAATCTGCATCTAAGGTTTCTTCAGTAGGAAATGCGCCGATACCAAGCAGCCCATTTTCAGACTGCAACCATACATTCATGTTTTTTGGAATATAGTTGGCAACAAGGGTAGGTAAGCCAATACCTAAGTTCACATAGAAGCCATCTTCGAGTTCTTGTGCAGCACGCTGTGCCATTTCATTACGTGACCAAGCCATTTTAAACTGCCTCCATGCTTAAAGTTTTTTGTTCGATACGTTTTTCTGGTGATGCATTTAAAATAATGCGATTCACATAAATCCCTGGTAAATGGATTTCATCTGGATCTAATTCACCAATCTCAACGATTTGTTCCACTTCAGCAATGGTAATTTTCCCAGCCATTGCACATTCAGGATTAAAATTCTGAGCCGTCTTACGGAATATTAAATTTCCAGCTTTATCTGTCTTGTAAGCTTTAATAAGAGAAACATCAGCAGTAAGAGATTCTTCTAAAATGTATTTTTTACCATGAAAATTACGTTCTTCTTTGCCTTCAGCAATCAGAGTTCCTACACCAGTTTTCGTATAAAAAGCTGGAATACCAGCACCGCCAGCGCGTAATTTTTCAGCTAATGTTCCTTGTGGAGTTAATTCAACTTCAAGCTCGCCATTTAGATATTGACGTTCAAATTCTTTATTTTCACCCACATAAGATGAGATCATTTTTTTGATCTGTTTGGTATGCAATAAAATACCTAGGCCAAAATCATCAACACCTGCATTATTTGAAATACAAGTAAGACCTGTTACACCACTTTCTTTAACCGCGACAATGAGCTGCTCAGGAATTCCACATAACCCAAAACCGCCCACGGCAAGGGTTTGGTTATTAGCAACCACATCTTTGATTGCTGCCTCAGCACTGGCATATACCTTATTCATTCTATTATTGTCCTATCGTCCCTTAGTGATTTAGTTTTAGCATTAGGACTAGGTAGATAGAAGTTGATTTTTCTCAAGGATTAATGAGTTTAATTAATAAATTGATTCATTTGGATGGATTTTAATCTTAAAAAATAATAGATTAAAATTCATAAACAATTGAAAATATTAATAATAAATATATTTATTTAAAAGTAAAAAATATATAACCAATTACAATAATGAGTTATTTAAAATTTATACCTTTTCAATGACTGAATAAATTGTGCCGAAATATGTGATATTTCAAAATTCTTTTTATAGACGATACCAACCGTTTTGTGGATGGTTCCATCTTCCAGTTCGAGTAATACATTCTCTGTTAAGTCTATATGCTTGGCAAAATGACGTGGAATCGCGCTTACCCCAATACCATGTGCAACAAAACTAGATAATGAAGAAATCTGATGACACTCAATTTTCAAATCCAAAGTCATATTGTTGCGCAAACAGTTTTGCTCAACCAAGTGACGAACAATCGATGGCTTTTGTAGGGTAATAAAAGGATTAGCAAACAATTGTTGCCACGAAATACGTGCTTTGTCTGCTAAGAGATGATTTTTAGGAAGTAAGGCGAGAAAGTCTTCATCAAACAAAGGCACAAACTCTAAGCCTTCGGTCAGTTCTGGTTCAAAACAAACACCTAGCTCAAAGATGCCATCTTGAACTTTTTCTATAATGGTTTCATTTGGAATATCATGGATCGAAAAATTAAGGTTTGGATGCTCAGATAAAAAAGAATGAATCACATCAGGCAAGATCGCATGGGTAAAAAAGGGCATCGAGGCGATACTGAGTGTGCCGCGATTTAATTTAAAGCGTTGTTTAACGTCATTTTCCATTTCATCCCAATTTGCCAATAATTTTTTTGCGTAGGGAATGAGAGATTTGCCTTCTTGAGTCAGTTCAACACGACGTGTATTTCGATTAAACAACTTACCGCCGAGTTCATCTTCTAAACTTTTTATACTTAGACTTAAAGCAGATTGACTTAAGTGCAGTTCCAGCGAAGCATTGGCATAATTTAAAGTACGCGCAAGTGCTAAAAATGCCTTTAGCTGCTTAAGAGTCATCGCTTTTCCTAAGTAAATTATTGAATAGATCTAATTTATCGTAAAAATAAGCTGAATGTTATTTTAGAAATTAATTTTGAAAGAAAAGTTGATCTATACAGCAAATAAAAACTCCCACAATCAGAAATTATGGGAGTTAAGATTCAAATTAGAGAATACGAAATTTCTCTAAAACTTATACTTTTAGTTTTTTAAGTCCACGGCTCACACCATTTTGTAATGCCAATTTGATAATTGGCCCAATAAAAGGCACACGACCCTTAAAGCTAATCGTATAGTCCAAACGACTACGATTATTTCCCAAATCAGTAAACTTCATTACGCCGCGATGCGCTTTAATTGGTGCAATACCACTAGTAATCGCGTATTCAATCAATTCATTTTCTCTATAGACTAAATTTGTTTCAACAAATGAAGGTGTGAGTGGTATAGATAACTTACGCGCTGAACCAACCCCATTACGTGCATCTTGACCATCACTCAAACGAGTCACTTTTGCTGGAGCGAAGAGCTTATTCAAATTTTCATGTTCGCTGAGGATCGCAAATACCTTTTCGACAGGGGCATTGAATTCTTGAGTGATGTTGATTTGTTGCATTTTTAGCATAGCAATTCCTTTCTTTTTTAATTTGACATGATGAATTGTCATTTTCAAATACTAACACGGTTTGGCTGAACTGGTCATTTTGTTTGTCGGATTATCGGAGTAGCTAAAAATTCAGATATATGTAAGCAAAGGCGCTTGTTCAAGCATCAAAAATTGTGAATACTCAGCCTCGAAAATTCAGGTTATACCATTATCTTTTTTGGGGTTAGGCAACTACTGTGAAAACTTATCCATTTTCATTTTCTCGTTTACAAAAAGCGCTTCTAACCGTTGGTTCATTTTCGTGTATGGGACTAAGTTCAGTCGTCGCAAATGCAGAAGATGAAAACACTGTTTCGCAACTTCCAACAATCACTTTAGCCGCACAATCCATTCAAAGTGCGTACTACCAACCTCAAATCAATTTATCGGGTTTTAATCAACAAACCGTTGCTAAAATTCCTGCTTCAGTGAGCACGATTACTGCCGAACGCATTGCTGATCAGCATGCAAAAACACTGGCTGACGTTGTGAAAAATGATGCTTCTGTAGGGGATGGTTATGCGCCTATTGGCTATTACTCAAACTTTATTATGCGTGGTTTCGCGCTCAATCTAGGTTCAAGTTATCTACTCAATGGCAACTTACTTAGAGGCGAGCAAAATGTTGCGTTAGAAAATAAAGAGCAAGTCGAGATCTTAAAGGGTATCAGCGCAATCCAAAGTGGTATGTCTACGCCAGGTGGAATAGTTAACTACGTGACTAAACGTCCAAAGGATATTCGTTCAGTTACCTTAGAAACAGATAGTCAGGGTGGTTATCGTATCGCAACAGATATAGGCGATATCGTGGGTGAAAATCAACAATTTGGCTATCGAATCAATTTAGCTCACGAAGAGATTCATCCGTATGTAGAGCATACAAATGGGAAGCGACTTTTTGGTTCAGTTGCTTTGGACTGGAAGATTTCTGATGATTCAAAACTTGAGTTTGATATTGAATCACAACGCCAACGTCAGCGCTCGGTACCAGGCTATCAATTATTAGATGGAAAAATTGTACCGACTAATGTGGAATGGGATCGTTTACTGGGTTATCAAAGTTGGAGTAAACCCGTTACTAATGAAAGTCTGAATACGAGTTTAAAATATACGCATCGTCTCAATGATGATTGGACAGCAAGCTTATCCGCTTCGCAAAGCCGTGTAGTCGTTGATGACTATTCAGCATTCCCGTGGGGTTGTTATAGTGAGATTTGTGAATTTACAGGTTTAGGCAATACCTTTGATCAAAAAGGTAACTACGATATTTATGATTTCCGTAGTCCAGATGATAGTTATTTAACAAATCAATTTAAAACAGGATTAAACGGCAAGTTCGCAACAGGGACATGGCAGCATAGCTTAAATGTCGAGTTATCTCATACCTATAAACGACGTGCTCAATATGATGCAATCAATCAACTCGTTGGTACGGGCAACATCTATAACAATACTGTGGACTATAAGCCTACAGATGTAGCTCTAGGCAATCGCTATAAGTCCCTTGATAGTCAGCAAACCGCATTAAATCTACTAGACCAAATCCGTTTCAATGACGCATGGTCAGTTCATATAGGTGGAAAAATCCTTTCTTTAGATGAGAAAGCTTATGATGCGGCAGCGAATATGATTCGTGATACAGATTTAAACCGATTCTTGCCACAATTTGCAGTGATGTACCAACCTTGGGAAAATACGCAAGTTTACACATCATTTAGCAAAGGTCTAAGTGATGGCGGACAAGCGCCGTGGTATGCCTTCGGTAATGAAGAAAAAGGGATTGTCGGTAATGCATTTGAAACACTTGCTCCAATCAAATCCACCCAATATGAACTGGGATTGAAGCATCAATTACCATCTATGTTGTTTACAGCAGCAATATTTGATCTAGAACAAGATCATCAATATACGAATGCTGATAACTATTACTTAACTGATGGTAAACAACATAACTTAGGTTTAGAACTTGGTTTGCAAGGACGTTTGACACAGAATTTAGATATGGTCTCGACTTTGGCGCTGACTCGTTCACGCTTAAAAGAGATTGATGTCGCTGAATATCAAGGCCATCAAACTCAGAATGTTCCTAAAGTACGTTTTGCAACTTATTTATCGTATCAATTGCCACAAGTAGAAGGCTTAAGACTACTGGCTGGTACACAATACAGTTCAAGTAAATATGCCAATAAAATAGGCAGTGTAAAAGTTCCAAGCTACACAGTTTTTAATGCTGGTGCAGCTTATAACTTTAAAGCTAATGGCTATGAAAACACGTTAAGATTCAATGTTGACAATCTATTTAATAAAAAATATTGGAGAGATGCGGGAAGCTTCTTTGGGGATGATTATTTGTTCCTAGGCGCTCCACGCACCGCACAATTTTCTTGGTCGGTGAATTTCTAAATCCAATTCACTGATATGAATAAAGACGATCTGACTTAAAAATTGGATCGTCTTTTTTATATGGGATTCTGTTATTCGATTAATAAAATTCAAGTTTTATATCGTTGTAAACGAAAAAATAGAAAAGAAAGATTGTATGTCATCATCTAAAGAATAACTCCAAATTACAAACACACCCTTATAGCAATAATTCAATCAATATCCTGATAGTTTTTCAGCTCATGATGAAGTTCATTCAGGTTAGAGCACTGAAACCCATAAAAACACACAACCATGAATTTTATTCATCTTTTGGTTAGATTAAATCATTTTTACTCATGTGAACATTCATGTATAAATTATTTCATACAGAAATTCAGGTTTTATCTTAGAGATTAGGGTAGTAGTACAATGAGTAAAAAATTTACATGTTCTATTAAAAGTATTCGTTTTGATGAAAATTATCATCCTTCAGAAAGCACACGTCTTACAACTAACTTTGCAAATTTAGCAAGAGGTGAGAGCCGTCAAGAAAATCTACGTAAAACCTTACAAATGATCAATAATCGTTTCAATGACTTAGCACATTGGGATAATCCAAAAGCGGATCGTTATTCAGTTGAAATCGATATTATTTCAGCAAATATGGATATCGAAGGTAATGGTCATGCATTTCCAGTTATTGAAATGCTAAAAACAACAATTGTTGATCATCAGACAAATAAGCGTATTGATGGCATGGTAGGTAATAGTTTTTCATCTTATGTGCGTGATTATGATTTTAGTGTCTTATTACTAGAACACAGTAAAAATCAAGCAAAATTTAGTGCGCCAGATAACTTTGGTGTATTACACGGCAAGCTTTTTAAACACTTAATCAACTCAGCGGCATATAAAGCGAATTTTGATAAAGCACCTGTGATATGCCTGAGTGTGTCGAGCACAAAAACATATTATCAAACTGCAAATGTTCATCCTGTATTAGGCGTTGAATATCAACAAGATGAATATTCTCTAACTGATGAATACTTCAAGAAAATGGGGTTAAAAGTACGTTATTTCATGCCTGCTAACAGTGTAGCGCCATTAGCTTTTTATTTTTCAGGTGATTTGCTAAGTGATTACAGCAACCTAGAACTCATTAGTGCAATCAGCACAATGGAAACATTCCAAAAGATTTACCGACCTGAAATTTACAATGCTAACTCTGTAGCTAGCAAATGCTATCAACCAAGTTTGAAATACCAAGATTACTCTTTAACGCAAATCGTATACGACCGTGAAGAGCGTAGTCAGTTAGCTGTAAAACAAGGCAAATTCACTGAAGAGCAATTTATCAAACCTTATCGAGAGATTCTCGAACAGTGGGCTGAGAACTACACCGAACAAAATTATGCTGCTGTGTAAACCGATATAGAAGATTACTGATTATGAAAAGATTATTACCGACATCAACTGCTGGCAGCTTACCAAAACCCTCTTGGTTAGCTGAACCTGAAAAGCTTTGGTCGCCATGGAAACTCCAAGATGAACAACTTTATGAAGCTAAGCAAGATGCTTTAAGACTGTCACTGCACGAGCAATTACACTCGTGCATCGATATCGTAAGTGATGGTGAGCAAACTCGCCAACATTTCGTCACAACATTTATTGAACACTTAGATGGCGTTGATTTCCAGAAGCGTGAAACGGTTCGAATTCGAAATCGTTACGATGCAAGTGTTCCATCCGTTGTGGGTGCTGTCAGTCGTCAAAAACCTGTATTCGTTGAAGATGCTAAATTTTTACGTCAACAAACCAATCAACCGATCAAATGGGCATTACCAGGTCCTATGACCATGATTGATACCTTATATGACGGACATTATAAAAGCCGCGAAAAACTAGCATGGGAATTCGCAAAAATCTTAAATCAGGAAGCGAGAGAACTCGAAGCAGCTGGTGTTGATATTATCCAATTTGATGAACCTGCATTTAATGTATTTTTTGATGAGGTCAATGATTGGGGTGTGGCAACTTTAGAAAGAGCGCTAGAAGGTCTGAAATGTGAAACAGCCGTACATATTTGCTATGGCTACGGTATTAAAGCCAATACAGATTGGAAAAAGACATTAGGTTCAGAATGGCGTCAATATGAGGAAGCCTTTCCTAAGCTTCAAAAATCTAAAATTGATATCGTTTCGCTAGAATGCCAAAACTCTCGTGTACCAATGGATCTAATTGAACTAATTCGCGGTAAAAAAGTGATGGTAGGCGCGATCGATGTTGCTACTAATAATATCGAAACACCTGAAGAAGTTGCCGATACCTTAAGAAAAGCTTTGCAATTTGTTGATGCTGACAAACTTTATCCATCAACCAATTGTGGTATGGCGCCGTTGTCTCGCCATGTAGCGAGAGGCAAACTTAATGCTTTAAGCGCAGGTGCAGAAATCGTTCGAAAAGAACTATCTAACTAATATTTTGAGCTAAATAGGATTTATGGTTTGCAATCAAAATAATGATCAAGCCATGAGTCTCTTTTAGCGTCAATCTTGACCAAAGATCGCATCTATTTAAAAACACATGCAGATGGTGTGCCTAAGAAATGGAATAGCATGATATTGCTAAATCTAAAAGGTACGGTTCAATTGAGGAACAATTTAATGATTGAAGCAATAGACTTTAGAAATGCAATGTCTTTATTAACAAGTGCAGTGAGTGTTGTAACAACGATTGGCTCTACAGGTCGATATGGATTTACAGCATCAGCTGTGTGCAGCGTGACAGATTCACCACCAACACTTTTGGTATGTATGAATATCGCGTCTAGCTCACATACACACTTTGTTGAAAATAAAATTCTCACTGTGAATGTCTTGGCAGCACATCATCAGCATATGTCTAAAGTGTTTTCATCAAAGATGAGTCCTGAAGAACGTTTTAAATATGGCAGTTGGACAGAATTAGAAACTGGCGCACCTGTGTTAAAAGATGCTTTGGTTAGTTTTGATTGTCAAATTGAGCAGATTCAGGAAGTTGGAACACATACCATTTTTATTTGTCGTATCGTTGCTATCCAACAAAGTCAGCATGATCAGGGGTTAGTCTACTTTAACCGTGCTTATCATCAAGTTGGGCAGATTGCAGAAATTGCCTGAGCCAACTGTCTATTCATCCCTTTATTTTAAGAAAATATCTCGTGGAATTAATCATTTTTTTAGCCATCGGGGCTTTAGCTGGTTTCGCTGCTGGACTCTTTGGTGTCGGTGGTGGGCTCATTATCGTTCCACTTTTATACATCGTATTCACTCAAATGGGATACCAACCAGATGTCATCATGCATATGGCTTTGGGAACCTCATTGGCAACAATCATTGTGACTTCTATTAGTTCATTGATCGCCCACAATAAAAACAACGCCGTGATTTGGCCTGTATTTAAAAATCTAACACCAGGACTAATCCTTGGTTCATTTTTAGGAGCTGGTATTGCGGGATTACTTTCTGGGGCAAATTTACAATTGATCATCGGGATATTTGTGATCTGGGTTGCTTACAAAATGTTCTTTGGGGCGAAAAATGTAATCGATCAGGATAAGGTATTACCATCAACAACTCGACAAATATTTGCAGGTACAGGCATCGGAGTTGCTTCAGCAATTTTTGGTATTGGGGGAGGGAGTTTAACCGTTCCTTATCTAAATCATTATGGTGTAGTCATGCAAAAAGCCGTCGGAACCTCAGCAGCATGTGGCTTACCAATTGCCATCGCAGGTGCTTTAGGATTTATTTTTTTTGGTATGAAACAGCATATCAATGTGCCTAACACTATTGGTTTTGTACATATCTATGCATTTTTAGGTATTAGCATTATGAGTTTTATGACGGCTAAGCTTGGAGCTAAAACAGCACATATTTTATCGCCAATCGTACTTAAAAAATGCTTTGCTTTAATGTTATTGATCGTTGGATGCTTCTTTCTTTACAAAGGCATGTGATAAAAATCTTCTCCGTATAGCTCACTTTTCTGTGAGCTTTTGAAATCTTTTTTAGTCTTTAACAAATCAACAGCAATCTATATTCTCCATCTATCTCTATCGGTGCTCTATGCACACAGGGTAAAACTTGTTGTGTTGGATGGTCGACTGCCAAACGCCATAGATGACCTAAACCTAAATTAACAGGTTTACTCTCAGGTTTTGCTCGGTAGTGCAAATCAAAGAAATATTCTTCTAAAAAATTCTCAAATTCGGCTTCTGGTCCATCATGTAGATTTTTTAGTTTTTCTCTAATTTCAGGAACTAGAATCTTTTGCTCAACTTGATCGTTTGGCAGAATCTCACTTGCCGCACCGTGATAGGTACATAAAAAAGTATCTGTTGGAATAGGCGAGCGATCAACATGAAATGAATAAACATCTGTCGAAATAAAATCTAACTCATCATCACGTTCGTAGTTTTGAATTAAGTTAAGCGTAGGTGATGCGCCAAGCTCTGTTAATTGCTGAATATCCGCAATTATGATTTCTCTTGCTAAACGACCATATTCAGAAAGTTGTAAAGCCAATAAATCATCAACTGAAATCTCAGTGATATTTTCCTTTAGCTGAAGTTTTTTGACGATTTCTTGAAAATCTCCATTCAGGTTTCTATACCAACAAATCGCATTTCTATCTCCTTGAAAATTAGAACTGACAAGTTCGGAGAAACTAGAAACCACGCTAATTTGCTTGTGGTTAGAAAATGCATTCTTCATAAAAAGAAGTTTATCAAAAAGAAAATATGTTTAATGATACACAGTTCGATCACGTTAAGAACGATAGATGGAATAGTATTTTTCAAACATTTAATTTTTCATACCTTATAACAATGAAATAAAGGGTTTTAAATAGACACTGAGTAAGTTATTTTCCACAGATCGTTATGAGCAAATTTATGCTCAAAAACTTACATAAAAAATAATTATGCGCAAATATATTCACAAATATAAAAAAAGAGAGTATTTTTGAGAAAATAATTGCACATTTACATCAATGAAAAAATTAACAATACAGGCGTTACTTGATCAAAGTTGGTTTGATATTGCTGAACTAACATTATTAGAACCTAAACTAGGCTCAGCAAGTGCCAGTGAATTAGCTTACGATTTAGAATACGCAATCCACAATTTGGACAAGCAAGATGAGCATGCCTGTAGTTTGTCGCTACCTGTACAAATACTAATAAAACATGAATCTAGTTCATGGTTTGGTTTTTTAGATGATATTGTTCCATCAGGTGCTGCACGCCGTTATTGGGTGAATTTTCTAGGTCTACAAAGACTAACGCATGCTGAGCAAGATAGTATTTTATTAGAAAAAGGTGGCATCGCACCCGTAGGCAATTTGAGAATAAAAGAAGCTCTTCCACCAATCAATCCTGAATCAACTCTGCATTTACGTTATTTTAGTCAAAGTGATGTTGCTGACCGAAATGTAGATTTTCTTGAATATGCACAGCAAATGGGTGCAATTAGTGGTGGTGCAACAGGAGCGGGTGGTGAAGCTCCTAAATTATTGATTCGTGCTACAAAAGATCAAAATATTTGGATTGATACTTATCAACAAAACTTTGATCAACCTGATCAACATTATCTAGTTAAATTCCCAAGAAATAATCGTAGTGAGATCGACTGTAATATTCTCAGAGCAGAATACTATTACTATCAAGAGCTAAAAGAGTTGGGTTTCAATACCATTGAAACTACAGAAATGAAGCTGATCGAAGGTGAAAAATATCCATCATTATGGCTACCAAGATTTGATGTTGAATGGCACAACCAAAAATGGCATCGTTATGGACTTGAATCTGTCTATTCCGTATTAAATAAAGCTTCGGGTAGCCATCTCAATCACTTTGAAGTGATTGAAAATCTATGCAATTTACTGATATCTATTGATTCAGAGTTTGATTCAGCACAATTCGTTTGTGAGTGGTTACAGCGAGATTTACTCAATATTATTTTTGGTAATTCTGATAATCATGGGCGAAATACTTCATTTCTAAAACAATCTGGAAAAATTTCGCTTGCTCCAATTTATGATTTTGCTCCAATGAAAGCTGATCCAGAAGTTGTTACAAGATCAACAACTTGGGGAAGTCCTTATGAGGAAGGAGGAGAATATCGATGGGAGCAAATTACCCAAAAGCTTGCACATTTATGCGATCCGAATTTGTCTCTATCTACATTGAAATGTTTAGCAAGTCATCTTGTTGGGCTAAAACAAAGATTAATAGATAAAGGTGTACCAAAACAAATTATGGAGATGCCAGCGCTTTCATTTGAATATGTTGAAGCTAAATTAGATAGATGGGAACTATTATGAATACAAAAAATCAGACTCAAGATCGTCAACAAGTTCTTATTGATCTATATATGCAGTACTTATTGAATGAAATCACATTAGGGCAATTATTGGCGTATTTGCGAAAAAATATCCTTGGTATGTCTCAGGAACAATATGCAAATTTAGTCGGTGTAAGTCGTAGGACGTTAACTGATATTGAACAAGATAAAGGAAAACTTACTCAATCTGTTTTAGACAAGGTATTTAAACCACTTGGATTGAAAGCAGGACTTGTACCGACTCATGAGCACATTGTGAGAAAGATCATTAAACCATCAGAATGAGATCAATGGCTATGAACATATAGCTTCCTGATAAAAGATATTAAGAATCGGCTAATTAAAATGCTGGGACTAGGATTTTGATAGCTGAGATTTTTGTTTGGCTTTTTGGCGTAAGACATACAAATATAAGCTTTCTACTTTTTCACGTGCCCATGGTGTGGTACGCAAGAATCGCAATGATGATTTAACACTTGGATCTATGCAAAAACATCTAATTTCAATTTTACGACTTAAGCCTTCAAAGCCACCGTAGTAATCCATTGGAATTTGAACGTAATTAAAATAGAAATCACTTAAGTTATTGAATTGTGGTTTAAGTAGGAAGGATATGAAGTTATGATTGGGTGTATCTTATTTAACATAATATACATTATGCGAAATTCATTCAATTCAATGCATTTGAAAAATCTACACTACATATCTATTCATGCTTACTTCCTAAATGCTTTTGGCGTAACACCAGTCCAATTTTTAAAAGCTCTTGAGAAATGAGAAACGTCTGCATAACCTAAAGACTCAGATATTTCTTGTATAGATAGTTCGTTTTGAATCAGCATAGCTTCTGCATATTGTTTTCTAACTTCAGCAATCAAAGCTTTGAATGTTGTGTCTTCAATTTCCAAATAACGCTGCAACGTTCTTGAAGATATATTTAACTGCTTGGCAACCTCAGATAAGTTCAATTGACCAATATTCTTTTGGATCAGACTCGTTTCTATCAGCTCAATGATTTGCGATCGTATAATTGACTTTGTTTGTCTGCTTTTTATGTGTTTATCTGTATCACGAATACACTGTTTCTTTGCAAGTTTAAAAACAATCTCGTCTGCAGTCTCTAAATGTATATTTAATAGCCCTCTGTCAAAGGAAACAGCATCCGTTACTTGCTCAAATTTATAAGCAAAATTATTATTAATAAATAATTGTTTTTGTTTAAGAAAAATAAAAATATCTGATTCAGTTTTTATCAACTTTCTTATGATATTCGCAAAACTTACCACAAGAAATGCTATAAATTTATTTGTACTCTCAGATTCAACTAGTATATGAGTAAGATATAAAAATGCTTTTTCACCTTCAATTTCCAATCTCAGCTTGAATACACTACAGTATAGACCAATAAATTCTTCTAATACCCTCAATGCCTGCTCAAGGTTTTTTGAGGACATTGCAGCAATACCAACATTTCCATAATGAGATACTTTCATTTGGTTTGCCGTAAGGATTGGAAATGGACTGCTCCCAGTATCCTAGACATGAGACCGCCTCATTTTGAAGCTGTCTCAAATGCTTCTGGGCTCATCCCATCGAGATGCGAATGACGCCTGATTCGATTGTAAAACATCTCG
>Ga0209727_1001805_pt1 | contig 16587 bp, 19 predicted proteins | sample RifGroC1_FD_183995 | JGI IMG/M metagenome (GOLD analysis project Ga0209727, IMG submission 183995) | Groundwater microbial communities from Rifle, Colorado, USA - Groundwater C1 (SPAdes) (version 2) | ecosystem: Environmental > Aquatic > Deep subsurface > Groundwater | place: Rifle, Colorado...
ATTTGCTAAAAGCTCTTTCAATTCTTTTATCCTATCTTCTATTAGTTCCTTGTCTACCAGCATTATACTTAGATCATCGGTATCATCACTTAGATCATTTTGTCTTGCTAACGCTAAGGCTGCTGAAATCTCAGGCTTCTTAATTTCAATTAATTTTTTTAATTCTAACTCTAGAGCCTCTTTCTTTTCTTTGGTTAGCAATATTTTTTCTTTCATTATCTTTGTTCTTAAATTAGAACTCTATAGTCTATTATATAGCTCTTACAAGCATTATGTAATATAGTGTAAATTCTTACCTATTAGAGGCTTTCTGCGACTCTCTCCATTGTCGTATTTTTTCATGATCTCCAGAGAGCAGAATTTCAGGCACTTTCCAGCCATTAAACTCAATTGGCCTGGTATATTGAGGATAATCGAATGTTTCTCCATCATTGAAAGACTCATCACTTAAGGATTCTTCGTTACCCAAGACTCCCGGAAGTAATCTTGTAATTCCGTCTACTAGGACTAATGATGCCAATTCCCCTCCTGAAAGTACATAGTCTCCTATCGAGAATTCATAGTCTACTAGGTTGTCATGTATTCTTTGATCAAAGCCTTCATATCTTCCACATAGGATTATCATATGGAGATCGGATTTTGTTGAAAAATCTTTTAACTTACTTTGTACTAACTTCTCTCCCTTTGGAGTGGTTATGGCTACTATTGTGTTTTCTTTTTTTAAATCTTGTATTGCTCTGTATATGGGTTCTACCTTTAATACCATGCCTGGTCCTCCTCCACATGGGGTATCGTCTACTGTCTTATGATTATCTTCTGTCCAATTTCTTAAGTTGTGTACATTTATTTCTACCAATCCTTTTTCTTTGGCTATACTGACTATTCCTTTGTTTATATATTCTTCTATTATTTCAGGGAAGATTGTTAGGATATCGAATTTCATTTGAGGCTCTAATAATGTATGGTACCGCTACGGGGAATCGGACCCCGGTTATATGATTGAGAATCATATGTCCTAACCGTTAGACGATAGCGGCTTTACGGCTGTAATTCTATCATAAAATGGGTACATTTTGTAACTATTGACATTATTGCGCCATAAGAATAATATATTCCGTTACTAAATTAAACACCGGGAATATATGACACAAAACATATATCAAACAACACTGTCCGGTTTTAAAAAATTAAAAGATGAGTTGGTAAAGAGAGAGACAGAGTTACGTTCCAAAATTGCAGACACTATCAACGAAATGCGTAATCAAGGAGACTTAAAGGAGAATGATGGCTACGCTATGGCCTTGGAAAGCCAATATGTTAATGAAGAGAGAATTTTAGAACTAAAGGAAAAGATAAAGACTACTAAGATTGTTAAAGACAAAAGAAAAGACATTGTTGGTGTTGGAGATATTGTTACACTCAAAAATGGTAAAACTGTAAAATATGAAATTACAGGAGAAGATGATGCTAATCCATTAGAAGGTAAAATCTCATATCTTTCCCCTATCGGTAAAGCTATCATGGGTAAGAAATTAAATGCAAAGATTATCATATCTACACCAGCTGGAAATACCGAGTATACAATCGAAGCTATTGCTTAATGAATTAGTGTTCCTGATTTAATAATTTCTTCTACAGTTGCTTTGTCTTTTAATGCTTCCCCACCACATATGAAGAAGGATATACCCTTTTTCAAACAAAACTGTGCACAAGTAACATCAATTGGAATATTTTTGTTAGCTTCTTGAACCGCACCATCTGTGATATTGAATAGCCCTGAATATTCGGTCCATGTTAAATCTGTAAAAGGTTTTGCATTGGCGTTTATCTTTGGATCTGAGTCATATACATAATCAATATCTGAAATCTTGTAAACAGTATCTGCATCTAACATATCTGCAAAGATTGCAGCATCCATATCTGAACTCCAACCCACCTTTAATCCTCCACTAATCAAAGTCCTATTCTTTTCCTCCGTCAAAAATTCGTATGCATCACCTATTCTTTTAGGAATATATGAATCAAAATCTTCTAAATAGCCTTGGATTATAGCAGCGTTCGTTTGAGTTACCGACATAGCAATATTATGTAGATATTCTTTTTTAGTAATATTGTTTCCAATTCTTTTCTGTAAATCTCTTGAAAGTGCACCACCACCTGTCACTATGACGATTTTCTCATACTCCTCTTTGTGTTGAACATACCAATCTTTAAATTTCTTTAATATTGGGAAATTGATATCAAGGTTAGAATCAAACAATATCGATCCCCCTATCTTCACAACTATTTTTTTAGCCATTAAATTGTAAGTATTAATATTAAAGCTAACACAACATACAAAAATGGAAGTATATAATCTACTAGATGAATTTTCCCTGAGAATCTAATATTCCAGATTGAAATAACTAGGTAAAAGGCTAAAGCTGCGATAAGAGGTATTACAAAGATATTTGTACTCCAAAATATTGTAGTTATACAGGTTATGAAGATAGCACTGAGTTTGGATATTAGGATTTCTACAAAACCTAGTTTTTTATGTAGTTTCAGTGAAAAAAGCAAAAGGACTAATGTAGTAACAAAAAGAACTAACGCAAAAATCCACATTGAAAGTCCTACTCTTGCAAATATATTGGTAAGAAGATATAGAATGGTTATACATATAAAATCGAAGATTGCTCTAGTCGCATTTGCTACAGAATAGATTTTATTCAGAGAACTTTTTACATTTAGGAAAAGGATTAGGAAAAGTACCATACATATTCCTAAAACAACGTGGCCAAGTAGTACATTTCGATTGAAGTAAAGGAAAGCAAGTATGGAGACATAGAAGAGTAAAGGTAACACAAAGTAGCTAAAGAATCTCTCTTTGAGAGATATTCTAACAATTACATCACTGTATTTAGAGATCTTTTTACCAGAATATAGCCTGAACGTTCTTATGAACCAAGTTTCAAGTAATAGTATCCCTAATCCTCCTGTGATAGTAAGAGCTAGACCTCTTGTATTTAGAACTAAATAACTAAAAAACTCCGTTATAGCTAGGAGTATGAATAGATAAATAATATCGTTTTGTACCTTTAACCTGTATTTTTTCACTGGGCAGTAAAATCTTTAATTAATTAAACCTGTAAATCCATTAAATATTGCTATTGTTAATATTAGCCACCATGTCCCTATTGTAAACAGATCTCCTGTTATCTCTTTTAACTTTCCTTTTTTCCAGTATACAAAAATTTCGATGCACAATAATACAAAGATTAAAGACACAATACCAATACTGATTTGATCCCCTACATTAGCATTCGTAATACTTAAAAATATGCTAGTCCCTTTACTACTTCCTTCCTCAGGAAAATATTCCGTAATATCCAGTTGAGCAATATTCCCTTGAATATCTGAAGCCATAATTACAACTTTGTTTCCCAATCCCTTAACAGGGACTTCAACAATTATCTCCATTTTATTCTCCGATGTGACTGGTATCGTTGCAGATCCGTTTATTATTCTCAAATCTGTCCATGTATCATCTATCTTAAAGCTCAATACATAGACATCTTCCGATAGCTTTACAGAAATAGAGGAAGTCGAAATCTGAGGAGGAGTGGAATCTACTGTAAAATCAACATTCTCTGAGACTGTACTTTCTCCCTTTATCTGTGCCTTAAGAAGGTGAGAGCCCTCAGACCAATCACTTCCTTTTTCAAATTCCCAATTACTACTCTTTGATGATGTCTCACCAACAACTTCTGATTGATCGTATACTTGTACTGTGTACTCTCCATCGCTATTTGCGACCTCTCCTTTTACGTTAATCCCTGGGTCCGTAGATATCAAAGATTGTGTAGGAGATGTAATCATTATGCTTTTGATATCCCCATGTTCAGTTCCAATGACAGTTCCTCCCGAAGTTGTAATCTTAGTAGCACCTGTGGTGGCACTAGCGACCTCTGTAGTAAGATTTCCAAACATTTGGACTACTAGGGTTGTTTGTTTACCAAGGAGCACTCCTTGGACTACAGCCACTCCAATATCCTTGTAATTTGCACTCATAATATTGGCCGCATGGGTTGGGCTTGCCATCCATGCTTCATGCACACCCTCTGAAGTTTGGAAACCTTTTGCCAGATTCTCTCCAGCATATACATAATCATATCCTTCTGCACGTATATATTGCCACGGTGTTTCTCCATTAGGACCAAAGTGATCCCAATATTGTTCCTCAAACATATTATTTGCCTTAGCTAAGGCAGCTGCAGCTAATTTGGAATTATCTTTCAGTGTATTCAGTCCATTTGCCGATCTCTCCTGATTAGTAAGCGAAATGATATTGCTTGGCGTTATGTTACTTGCCTGTGCTTGATCTATACCAAAAACGCCACCAAAACTATTAACAAATACTAAAAGAAGGGAATACGCTACCAAAGCTATTTTTCTTAAGAGGTAAGGTTTGTACTTATTCTGTTGAGTTGGAATAAAGAAGTTCTTCATATTGGGCGTTTATATATTTATTCAGTTTAAGGTATTTAAACGAAATAGTCGAGAGGAATTTCATATATCAAGCCTGGCTATGGCCTGGCCTTGATTCAAAGATTATTCATAATCCATGAGTTTTGTGTTATGTACTGCCTTTTTGCGTTATGTATATTTAAATAGAAAGAGCATATTTGAGTAGCAAATTGGATATCAAGAAGGAAGAGAAGAACGGTAGAACAAGAGAAAACGGTGATTAACTTTTTCTGAACAAAGGCCAGGCTATAGCCTGGCTTGTAAAAGCATAAGGACCCATTTTATTGGGTCCTTTTCATCTACCTTATCTGCAAATAAATACCGGCGGTACTTACTTTACTGCAGCCTTCAAAGCCTTTCCAGGTTTGAATGCTGGAACTTTTGTCTCAGGTAATTGAATCTTTGCAAGAGTCTTTGGATTGATTCCAGTTCTTGCTGCTCTTGTTCTAACTTCAAATTTACCGAAACCGGTCAAAAGAACAGGTTCACCGTTCTTTAGAGATCCAGAGATTGCTTCTAGAACTGCGTCCAAAGCATCACCTGCTTGTCTCTTTGTTAAACCTGTTGATGCAATTTTATCAACTAAATCTTTTTTCAACATAATGATGGCCTCCTTTCTTAAGAGATACTATGCCAGATGCCAAATATTAATAGGGTCTCTGTGCATATCCAACTTAAAAATAGGTTATATCAAGCTAATCGTCAAGCACCTACTTTACTACAGGACCAGAGCAGATATGTACAAAAACTTTGTTATGTAGGGCTTTCTGAATGATTCAAATTTTGAAACATGAAAGCTAAGCCTAAATTGTTAAGAAATACAAAAAAACACCGATTTTCCCTTTATTAAAGCGTTTCCACGCATACAGCGTTATGTTTCATTATCTAAATAAACTTCAACTAAGCAATGGTATATACAACAAAAAGGGGAAGCATATAATTGCGCTTCCCCTATAGCAATTACTACTAGAAGATACTTCCTAAAAGGCTATCTTGCTACTTCAATTGCTCTTGTTTCTCTAATAACTGTGACTTCGACATTGCCCGGATAGCTTTGAGTTTTCTCAATTGCTTGAGCTATTTGCTTTGCCATAACCTTAGCTTCATCATCTGAAACCATGATTGGTTTAACAATTACTCTCAATTCTCTGCCAGCTCTGATTGCGAATACATCAGCAATCTTGTCGCCTGCAACATCCTTTGCAGCATTCTCGATACCTTCGATTCTCTGTATGTACTGCTCGTAACTATCTTTTCTAGCACCTGGTCTTGATCCAGAAATTGCATCAGCAAGATAGACTAAAACTGCTTCTACAGATGTAGGCTCAATATCCAAATGGTGTGATTCAATAGCATTTACAAGCTTATCATTCAAAAGGTACTTCCTAGCTACCTGTCCTGATATATGGTGGTGAGGAAGATCAACCTTGTGGGTCAAAACTTTTCCAACATCATGAAGCAATGCAGCTCGCTTTACCAAAGATACATCTGCACCAACTTCTGCAGCCAATACTTCTCCCAATCTAATTACTTCGATCGTATGAGACATCAGGGACTGTCCATAACTGGTTCGATATTTCATCTTACCAATTAACTTCAAAAGCCCAATATCGATATCTGGCCATCCTGCTTCTTCTGCAAGTATTTCACCATTTTTCTTAATTTCTAATGAAATCTCATTTTTTGCTTTTCTTACACATTCCTCAATAGCGCCAGGATGAATTCTTCCATCCCCTATTAGCTTAGTCATAGCTACAAAAGCTATTTCTCTTCTCAAAGGATCAAATGACGAAAGGCCAATGGAGGTTGGAGATTCATCTACAATGACATCAACTCCTGTAATCTGTTCAAATGCTCTAATATTCCTACCTTCTTTACCAATGATTCTTCCTTTAACTTTCTCATCCTCAACCTTGATACTCTTTGTAGTAGTCTCACCAACGTAGTCAGTTGCGACTCTCTGCATTGAATCAACAAGAATGTGTTTTGCTTTCTCATCAGCGATAGCCTCAATATTCTTTTCCGCTTGTCTAATTTTTTGAGCTTCAAATCCTTTGAGATCCTCTTCTATCTCCTTTTTAAATTTCTCGGTCGCTTCTTCCCTTGAAAGTCCTGATATCTTTTCTAGCTCAGTCTTAAGCTGGGTTCTTGTCTCTTCAGCTCTTTTAACAGCTTCCTTAAGTTCACCCTCTTTTGATTCCAACTCACCACTCTTGTCATCTAAGATTTTAGACCTTTTGTTTAAGGTCTTTTCTCTTTCTATTAGGATCTCCTCATGCTCAGTATTTTCCTTTCGCATATCCCTAAGTCTTTTTTCTTCTCTCTCTCGAAGTTCAGCCATCTCATTTTCAGCTTCCTCAAACTTCTTACTCATCATTTTCTTTGCAGCTGCTTCTATCTCTGCTTCTGGTATTTTGTTAACGTTTACCCACTTAAATACATATTTAAGTACAGCGACAGAGCCTCCAGCACTTGCCAATATGGCAACAATTATTGCTAATGCTTCCATTATGCTCTCTAATTAAAATTTAATATGTCCCCTTAAACGCTTTTGTGAAATGAAACAGCCAAAGGGCTGCTTTTTAATGAATTACTTTCTTTAATTTTATTAGAAATCGATTTCATAAAATTAACAATCATTACAAATACATTCAATAGTATAAAAGTGTTTAATCATAGGACTTTGTAATGATATCATTTTTATGGGAATTCCTCAATGAAATAAGGTTACGGTCATTTGATATAATAATTGGATATGACAGACTTAGATGATTCACAAATAAAAGACACAAGTTCAGAGCCATCAGAGATAACAGTTTCCGATAGCTCGCCTATTGGAGATGTAGAGGTAGAAACCAATATGTCTATAATGGAACAAATCCGTCAGAAAGTTCAAGATTTGACAGATACTCATGCTGATAAGTTTGGCGTAGAAGCTTATGAAACTGGTCCAGATTTAATACATATGTCTGCTATGACAATCTTGACTTCGAAAACAGGGACTTACTCCATTGGCTTTGGGATAACGAAAAGTCGAGAGTTGGATAATAACGCTTTTACTCAATCTTTTGGTATTGCGAATTCTCAAAGAGCTACTCTATATCGTCTTGATATTAGGTCTGGGACAAAAATAACCGCAGAGTATGAAAACTGGCTTAAGATGATAGAAGAATATAAGGTTTCATCACCTGCTGTTGCGGACACCTTAATCAAGGTTGCTAACGATATGTACCGGAAAGATAGTGATAACAAAATATCTGAATATACAAGTAAATATGCAGAGACTGAAATCTCTGACAAAGAAGCACTCGATATATTATCTAATTATACTGATCTGCAATTCCCTCCAAACAGGCATAATGATCAATCCCTAGAAAAACTCAGGCAACAAGGTTTAAGACTAGAATAACTTAAACTACGTTATTCGTTTCCTGCGTTTAAATCATCTACCAGTCTCTGGTAATATCTCAAGTTGTGTATTGTAGCTAAAGTCATACCCGTAGCTTCACCCACCTTAAGCATCTGATGAACATATGCTCTACTATGATTCTTACAAGTATAACAATCACACTTAGAATCAATAGGCCTCTCATCAATAACATAATCCTGATTAGTAATCCTTAAAACCTCATCCTCAATATCAGAAGAATACAAAGTCCCATGCCTAGCATTTCTAGTAACAAGTACAGTATCAAAAACTGTATATCCAATCTTTGCAGCTCTACGTATATCCTCGGGCTTACCCACACCCATTGCATATTTAAACTTATCCTTTGGGGTGTTATCTATAACCGCTTTCATCTCATCAATAACCAACTCCCCATCCTTATCCACCACAAACCCTCCAAAATTATATCCATCAAACCCAATCTTAGTTAATTCTTCAGCACATTTCTTTCTTAAGTCTATGAAATTAGCACCTTGTACAACACAACTCAAAAGCTTACCCGTTTCCTTAGTACCACCATATACATTTTCAAAATGGTCCTTACACCTCTTTGCCCATTTAATTGTCCTATCTACAGATATTTCTGCTTCTTCTCTAGTTAAATCCGTACCTCTACAATCATCTAATGTAACTAAAATGTCTGAATTTATTGATATTTGAATATCAATTGAACTTTCCGGGGTTAGATCATATCTCTCCCCTGTCCAAGGTGAGTAAAAAGTAGCTCCATCTTCATGTACTTTGCCCTTCCATTTCCCCGAATGTATCAAAGAAAACACCTGAAAACCGCCAGAATCTGTTAAAACAATTCCATCCCAATTCATTAACTTCTTTATACCACCCAGTTCTTTCATTCTCTCCGCTCCAGGATTCATTAATAAATGTAACGTGTTGGTAACAATTGCTTCCGTTTTCGTATCCTTTAATTGCTCAGTCGTTAGAAATCTAACTGCACCTCTAGTGGCATCAGGCATAAATACATATTTTTTACCAAAATCTTGTATATCCATAGTTATATTATTAACATGCTATCACCATAGCTTAAGAATTTATAATCATTATCTAAAGCTTCTTGATATGCTTTTTTAATATTCTCCGTTCCAGCAAAGGATGAAACCAAAAGAATTAAGCTTGAATCTGGCATATGGAAGTTGGTTACCAAATGATCAACACATTTCCATGTATACCCGGGGTATATATATAACTGGGTTTCTCCTTCAAACTCCTTAATCAACCCTTCCTCATTACTTACACTCTCCAGTGTTCTAGCTACTGTTGTTCCAAACGCCCATACCTTTTTACCTTTTCTTTTTGCTTGATTAATAATCTCAGCTGATTCTGCGGATATAGCTATTTCTTCCTTGTGTATATCATGTTCTTCAATATTTTCCTCTCTAATTGGTGCAAATGTCCCCCAACCGACTTTAAGCTCTACCTTAGCTATTTTAACGCCTTTTTGCTGTATTTGGGCTAGTATTTCATCTGTAAGGTTTAAACTTGCTGTAGGGGCCGCTACGGAGCCCAGAAGACGTGCAAATATGGTGTTGTATCTTACATAATCTTCTTTTGTATCAGGTCTCTTCATATATGGTGGTATTGGGGTATGCCCTATCTTGTCAAAAATTTTCTCCCCCTCTTCCGCTATTGGTTTAACCAGAAATCCCATTCCACTTCTTTCACTAATCTGTATCCTAATGTTCTCATCTTCCTCGCCTTTAAGAATATCTCCCGATTTCACATATCTAGATCCCTTTATGAGGCAATACCATCTTCCATCACCTATTCTATTCAAAAAGAGTACTTCTAATCTTCTTCCACCTTCTGTTAAAAAGAATGTTCTTCTTTTTTCAACCTTAGTCTCATTGAGTACAACTACATCTCCTGGTTGTATATATTCTGAAACGTTGAAATATTTTTTATGCTCTATTCTTCCATCTTTCCTGTCTAAAACAAGGAGGTTAGTTGTACCTCTTACCTCGGGTGGGAATTTGGCTATCTTCTCATCTGGTAGATTGTATATGAATTCTGACATTTTCATCGTCGTATTATATCAATTTTTTGTGGATTAAGTTAAAATTAGCAATATGAGAGACTTAATGAAGGAACCTGTAAAAATACTATTTCTCGGAACGGGATGGGAATCAGTCGCAACCTTAAAAGCACTTCTTGAAGACAAAAGATTCGATATAGTAGGAGTCATAACCACACCAGACAAATTGGTAGGTAGAAAACAAATTTCTACCCCCTCTGAGGTTAAAGAATATGCTTTAGAAAATGGCATTCCTGTATTCCACACAGACAAGAAACCCGAGCTGTATCAAAAGGCTTTAGACAAATCTAAGCCAGAGTTAGTAGTATGCAAGGCATTCGGAGAAATCATTCCTAGGGAATTCCTAGAATATCCTAAATACAAATGTATTAATGTTCACTTTTCAATCTTGCCTAAATATCGAGGCGCCGTTCCTATACAGAAGGCTATATTAGATGGTCAAAAGATTACTGGTATTTCCATTATGCTTATGTCTGAGGGTTTGGATGAGGGAGATGTTTTGGATATTTACGAGGAAGAGATACGGGATACTGATACCAATCTTTCTCTAAGACAACGGTTGGTAAAGAAGAGTGCAGAGATTTTAGGTGATGTTTTAGAGCAATGGGTTAATGATGGGATATCTGCAAGAAAGCAGATTGATGAAGAGGCTACATACTGTTGGCAAAAAGATATTTCTAAAGAGATTGCTGAAATTGATTGGCAAAACAAAACGCCCGAAGAGATCGAGAGAATGATACGTGCATTCATTCCATGGCCAATTGCTTGGACTATGCTTCCAGCAAACTTAAACAAGAATATTGCAGGAAAGATAATGAAAATCTTTAGAGCTGAATTAGTTGAAATTCCTTCTGAGAAAGATCCAGGAGAAATATTTTCAAACGATGGAAAGGTGTTATTCGCAACGAGAGATCCTCTGATGTCTCTTAGAGTATTTGAATTCCAGATTGAAGGAAGGAACAAGACTAATGAAAGAGAGTTCTTAAATGGAATTGGAAGAGATATCTAATCCGGCAAGGACAGACCTAGGTTAGACCTTTCAAAGAAAAAATCCCCAATTCAGTTAGTAAAACAGCATTTATCTACAATTTGCGTGATCAAGTACCTATGCTCAAATTGGGCACATAGGTAGTTTCGAACAAAACAAGATATTCTGATATCCTCTGTATTCCAGCCTCTCTTTACAATAAATCGTTAAAGGACAGACCTAGGTCAGACCTTTTTTAAGAAATATGAAGTGCGCAAGCACCCAATAAGCCGAATTCTGTTTATGATGATTATCTATCTAAGCGGTTTTAACCTTGCTCTAGGTGGGGGTTGCCTCGCAATATTGTATTACTACAATACCCGGTGGTCTCTTACACCACCATTTCACCCTTACCTCTTTCGAGGCGGTATAACTTTCTGTTGCCCTTTTAACCAAAAGATCACTCCCTTCCAGTTCACACTGGCACCTATCTCGAAATATTCGAGACCGACATAGAGTCCGGACTTTCCTCTCTCACTAAATTAGCAAGAGCAATCATCTAGGAATACTTGCGCAGTACATTATACTATTTTTTCGTCTTTTTAAGTATTAATACAACCGGAACAACTACTGCAGCAATTACTGGAGAAAAAACTAAAACATAGATTAGCCCTGTACCTAAGAATTTTGCAAAACCCACTAATGTTCTTCCTGCTTCTTTTAGGATACCAATTGGTCTCCATTCATTGTCTGAGAGTTGTGTACCTGTTGAGCTCTGAGATATTGTTATTGTGATATATGAATAACTGGTCTGGTTATCTATATTCTTTAATTGAGTTTGTATTGCCTCAATATCTGTTCTTGTAGTCGCCAATTCTTTTTGTACTGCCAATATATCATCAACTGTTGTTGCAGACTTGAGAATTTCATTATACTGAGTCTCTAATTTTTGTAGATTGAGTAATCTGCTTTGTAGATCTGTAACACTCTCGGTTACATCACTAGATCCAATTGACGAGTATGAAAATTCTCCTGGTAGTGCTCTTAGTTTGTTATATAGCTCTTCGAATTTTGATTCCTCCACTTTGATTGTAAGATATACATATCGGTCAGCTCCCTTACCGGAATCTTGTAAGTTAGTAGATGAAGCATCATATTCAGTTTCTAAGTCCTGAATTGATGTAAGTGTAATATCTATATCATCAGCTGCCATACTCATACTGGCTGTTTTGATTATTTCCTGTGTCGTATTTCGAATATATGTGCCAGACATAGAGTCCATGCCTACTCCACCATAATACATACTTGAGGTTGGATCATAGCTTGGGATCTCAGATATCGTCTTCGTTCCATAGTTAGTTTGAACATACTTATTTGCATAGGTGACGATGAGATAACCAATAAACATACCAATGATTGTTAATGGTACTGTTAATGTAATAATCCAAAATTTCTTTGATGTTTTCTCCATATATGCGACGTATTAACTTATATACAGTTAAATACTACGATATTTGAAAATCCAAGGCAAATAGCAGAACTATCTCTTTGAGAACTGAGGTTTCTTTCTTGCTTTGACGTGATGATATTTCTTTCTTTCAACTTCTCTAGGATCTCTTGTAACAAGATTTTCTTTTCTTAAAGCTGGTTTTGCTTCTGGATTCATAAGACAGATAGCTCTTGCAAGACCCAATCTAATAGCATCAGCCTGACCTGTGATACCACCACCGCTTACCTTAGCAGTAAAGTAGTATTGAGTTTCTAATCCTGAGACTGTTAATGGTCTAATAATGTAGAGTTCTGTTTTAGTATAATCTTTCAAAAAGTCGACTGCTGGAACACCATTAATAGTAGATGCTTTATCACCCTTATATATTCTTACTCTTGCAGTAGATGTTTTTCTTCTTCCGATACCTTCAAAATACTTCTCCACTATTTATTATGTTTAAAATTTAATCTCAATAGGTTTTTGACCACTTTGTTTATGATCAGCCCCCTTGTATACAAACAATCTCACCATTCTCAAAGCCCTATGCTTGTTCTGAGGAAGCATAGTAATGACAGCATCTTTAATGATCTTTGTAGAATCTAACTTCAATTGATCATCAAATCTAATAGATTTCAAACCACCTGGGAATCCAGAGTGACTATAATACATCTTTTTAGATTCTTTTTCTCTTGTTAGTTTGATATCATCTGCATTGATTACAATTACATAATCTCCGCAATCATAGTTAGGAACCGATTCTACCTTTTCCTTACCTATTAAAAGGGAAGCTATCTTTGTTGCAGCTCTTCCAAGTATTTGATCTTTAACATCAACTACATACCACTTTCTTTCTATATCTTCTTTTTTTGTCCAAATTGTCTTGTATTTCATTCTATTTCACTAATTAATTAAAGTCCTGATCTAGAAGTAGCTCTTCCGGTTTTCTTAACTGTAGCGCTCTTATCTATTCCTTTATCTAAGATATTCTTTGAGACCTTAGCCTTTGGAGCTGTCTTCTCAACTTTTACTTCTTCTTTAACCTCTGCTGTAGAAGCTTTCTTAGCAACTTTTCTTATCTTCTTTTCCATTCCAATTAACTCTACTCTTGTTACTTCCCCATTGTCTCCGGCTCTGAACCCAATCTTTACTGTTCTAACACCTGTTACTTCTTTCTCAGCATATTCAATGAATTTCTTTACTAATCCATTTTCTTTTAACACAATTGCCAATTCTCTTCTCAAAGTAAGCATTCCTTTATTCTTTTTACCTAATGCTATTAAAGACTGTGCATTGCTTTTGAGAACTTTTGCCTTAGGAGATGTAGTTGTTACATGACCACTTTCAAACAATGATCTCAATTGATTCTGCATCAATGCTTTTCTGTTAGATGCTTTTCTTCCTAATTTTGATTTCTTTACACCCTTGTACATGTTTTTTAGTTCTTAATATTAACACCGTACTGATTTAAAAGTTCGATAACTTCATTCAATGATTTGTTTCCAAATCCTGGTAAGTTCAATAGCTCTGTTGCGGTTGTATTTCTCAAGTCAGAAATCGTCTTGAATCCACCTGCCAAAAGACCTGTTTTAGATCTCTTAGATATTGGTAAATCTTCTACCTTCCATGACCCAATTTCATCACTGTCCTCAGCTGCTGTTTCTGCAACTACTTCTACTTTGTTTGCTTCTTCTTCAAGTTCAACAACTTCCTTCTGAGACATACCCATAGCTACCATTACCTTTCCTGAGAATTCTTGAAGAATCTTAGAAGATTCAATCAATGCATCCTTAGGTGTAATGCTTCCATCTGTTGTAACACCAAGCAATACTGCATCCAAGTCAGTTTCCTGTCCCTTACGAGCTTGTTCTACACTTAAGCTAATCTTTTCAATTGGTGTGAAATCACAATCCAAAGGAATTAATCCGACTTCTTTTCTTTCAGCATTCTTAACATCTCTGTAACCAACTCCTGATTCTACTGTTAATTCCATTTCTAATTTTGATCCAGCATCAGTCAATGTTGCTAATACAACATCCTTATTCACTACTTCCAAGTCTCCAGATACTTCAATGTCTGCTGCTGTTACAACTTTCTTTCCTTTTACAGATATTTTACATGTAAACTTTTCGTCTACACCTGTTTTAAATTTGACTTGCTTAAGATTCATAATAATATCGACAACATTGTCCTTAACACCATCCAATGTTGAATATTCATGATCTACACCTTTAACTTTTACACTGGTGATTCCTGTACCCTTTAGACTAGAGTACAATATTCTTCTCAATGCATTGCCTAAAGTATGACCATATCCTCTTGAGAGAGGAGATATTTCAAACATACCATAGTTCTCATTTTCTTCTTTAATTACTACTTTAATATCTTTAAAAGCTTCCATGTAGATGTATATATAAAATTATCTAGAGTAGAACTCAATGATTAGGTTTTCTCTAATACCCTCATCGATATCTTCTCTAACAGGCATTCTTGATACTTTACAACTCAAGTCCTTTCTCTCTATCCATGTAGGAGTTGGGAATAATTGTTGCTCAGGAGCAAGTTTTGCCAATTTCAATGTTACTGTATCGCCTTCTTTTACTTCATATGAAGGTATAGACATTTTCTTTCCATTCAAAATCATATTTCCATGTACGATTGCTTGTCTTGCAGCTCCTCTAGATGGAGTTAGTCCTGCTAAGTAAACAACATTATCTAATCTCATTTCCAACATCTTCAAAAGTTCCAAACCTTTATCTGTATTTCTTGTCTTTGATCTTCTATCTGCTTCAATATAGACATTCTTCATCTTCTTCTCTCTCAAACCGTATGTTCTCTTTACCTTCTGTTTTTCTCTAAGTTGGATTCCGTAGTTAGATAGTCTTGCCTTTCTAGCATTACCGTGTTGACCAGGCGCAAATGGTCTTCTTGTCATTCCTGCTTTTTCTGAAAAAGATCTAGCACCTTTATTATGGAGATTAACTCCCTCTCTTCTACTTAATTTGTCTTTTGGTCCGGTATATCTACCCATCTATATATAAATCTAAAAATATTAACTACTTTCTTGGTATCTTTCTTGGTCTGCATCCATTGTGAGGAATAGGAGTTCTGTCTACCAACATTGTTATCTTGATTCCAGCTGCATCCAATCCTTTAATTGAAGCATTTCTTCCTGCTCCAGGTCCAGCTATAAATGCCTTAACTTCTTTCAATCCATATTTCTTAACAACTCTTTCTCCAACTTCAGTAGCTGCCTTAGTTGCTGCAAATGCTGTGCTTCTCTTAGCACCTTTGAATCCAACTGCACTTGGGCTACCCTGGCCTAGTACTTCTCCAGCCTCATCTGTTAATGTGATAATTGTATTGTTGAATGTTGATTGAACAAAAGCCATTCCAGTATTTACGGTTTTCTTTACTTTCTTCTTTATTACCTTTGTTGATTTTACTTTTGTTGTTTTTGCTGTCTTTGTTTCTGCCATTAAAGTATTTTTATGATGTTAAGTTTTAGCTAATACTCTCTTCAAACCACCAACTGCTCTAGTCTTACCTTTTCTTGTGTGTGCGTTATGTCTTGTTCTCTGACCTCTTACAGGCAATCCTAATTTATGTCGAATTCCTCTGTAACATCTAATATCTTTTAATCTCTTGATATCTCTGAATATTCCTTGTCTTAAAGCTCCCTCTACTTGATACTTCTCTTCGATGTATTTTCTAATGACATCTAATTGAACTTCTGAGAGATCCTTAACAAAAGTATTTTCATCAATGTTTGTGTCTTTACAAATATCATGTGCTCGCTTTGTACCAATTCCATAAATTCCCATAAGGGAGATCCATACTTTCTTTTCATTTGTGACTTCTATTCCTGCGATTCTTGCCATCTTAAATTTGTAAAAACTAAAAAGTTAAATTAGCCTTGTCTTTGTTTATGCTTAGCATTCTTCTTACAGTAAACGAAAACTCTTCCACCTCTCTTAACGGAATAACAATCTGGACATCTTTTTTTAACAGAAGCTTGGACTTTCATTTTATTTATTCATTGATCTAAAAGTAATTCTGCCCTTTTCTTTATCGTATGGTGTCATTTCTATCTTCACTTTATCTCCTTCGAGAATTCGGATGAAATGCAT
>Ga0209727_1001809_pt1 | contig 16555 bp, 37 predicted proteins | sample RifGroC1_FD_183995 | JGI IMG/M metagenome (GOLD analysis project Ga0209727, IMG submission 183995) | Groundwater microbial communities from Rifle, Colorado, USA - Groundwater C1 (SPAdes) (version 2) | ecosystem: Environmental > Aquatic > Deep subsurface > Groundwater | place: Rifle, Colorado...
TTAATAGAGGATAAATATTCTGCTTTCTTAGTAAGGGATGAATCTACTGAGGAATTAGAAGTAATATCAACAGGTTCTCTAGCATTGGATGTATCTATTGGGGTGGGAGGTATACCTAGGGGTAAGTTTACTACATTATATGGGCCTGAGTCAAGTGGCAAAACTACGTTAGCATTAAGTATTACTAAGCAAGCTTATTTACGAGGTTTAAAAACTTTATATATTGATCCTGAAAATGGTTTAGATTATAAATATGTAGAAGCTTTAGTAGGTACTATTGATTCAGAAAATCTAGTTATTATTCAGCCTGAGACTGCTGAACAAGCTTTTGAAATTGCAGAGGCTGGTATTAATTCCGGTGAATTTGGTTTAATTATTTTTGATTCACTTGGGGCACTAGCTCCTAAGAAAGTAAAGGAAGGGGAATTTAATGATGCTCATGTAGCCTTAGTAGCAAGAATGGTTGGACAATTTTTAGCCAGAAATGCATACCAAGTAAGATTAAATAATGTTGCTTTTCTATTTGTAAATCAGATTAGAGCTAAAATTGGTGGATATGTTGCAGGTTATGAAATGCCTGGAGGTTATGCTTTAAAACATGACAGTTCTGTAATTATATTTTTATCCAAGGGAGAAGAAATTAAACAAGGTGTGGATTCTGTGGGCATTATGACAAGATTTGTAATAAAAAAGAATAAACTTTCTGCACCTTTTAAAACTAATTTTATTCCAATTATTTTTGGAGAGGGGATAGATTCATTAAGAGATATAGTTTTATTTGCAGAATATGTGGGTATTTTAAATAAACGAGGCGCATATTATACTTATGAAGGAGAAACTTTAGGGCAAGGTTTAGTCAAAACAATGGAGGCTTTGAGAGATCGAAAAGATATACTTGACAAAATTATAAGTATTTGTTATAATATAAATATAAAACCAAGCAAGGAAATAATAAAGGAGGAATTTAATGAAGAGGTCGCTTAATGTGGATAGGACATACTTTTTAGGAGATTATAGGTCATTAAAAATTTCAGACTATATACAGGATATTCCAGAAGAATTGTCCATAAATCCAGAATTTATGGGAGTAATGCGTACCTTACAATTATTGGAAATTGAAAGGGCATATTATCAGTATAGTGTAATGTCTCAGCAAATGAAAGAAGCTGGAACTGATGGTGAGAAATTTTTGGCCTTAACAGAAATCGTAAATAATACCTTTGAGAAGTTATTAGAACTCTATCAAAAAATAATTATTAAGGAGAATTAAAATGGCACTAAATATTGAAATTAGAGATTATAGTAAGAAAGAATTTACCAAAACTAAATATTTTATTTGGACACCAGGACAACATATTATTAGAATTCTTGATGAAGATATTCCTAGAGTTACTTGTTATTGGTTTGGTACAGCTTATGTACAAGCACTAGGTTTTGATGATCCTCAAGCTATGCAAAATAAACGTATTAAATTAGAAAATCCAGAAACGTTTAAACAGATTAAAGGCTATCGTCCACCATCTGATCGTTATTTTGTTAACGTGTTAGATCGTTCTGTGGTTAAGATTTGCCCAAGCTGTCAATCTGAAATTAAATCAGTTAATGGTGTTTTTCCTCTAGTAATTTGTCCAGTATGTGCAAAGGGTAATTTATCAGGTGTATCAATTGCCCCTCTAAATCAAGTACGTGTTTTATCTGGTGGTAAAACTTTATTTGAACAATTTATTACTTTACAGAATTCTAATTTACTAGAAAATGGGGAGCCTCGTGGAGTACAGAATTTTGATATTATATTATATGTAGTAGGTACAGGTAATCAACGTAGTACAGTCGCTGTAGCCACAACTAACTTTGATGCAGTTGAAGTTTCTCCCGAACAGAAATTTGATACAACTAAGCAGATAGCTAAAGTAAATGAAGAAGAAATGGAACAACTATTAAGAGGCGTAGTTTTGCGAGATATTTTTGCAGCTCGTCGTTCTACAGATGTGATTAGTCAAGCTACTTCCACTGAATCATCAGGGATTGATTCTGATGAGATCAGACGTAAAGTAGATAATTTGTTTGCATAATAAAACCCTGGGAAGCTGCAAGTTGAGATATAGCTTCCCAAAATAAGCGGGATAGAGTAGTGGCAACTCATTAGCCTCATAAGCTAAGCAGGGCAGTTCGATTCTGTCTCCCGCTATTGGCAGAATGTAAAAGGCATATATACGACTATTTTGATGGTACGAAAGATTAATGGGCGTAATTCCCTACCTGCCTCCATCTTTTAACAAGGAGGTTTTATGAATACAGATGATATTATTAGAAGTGCTAGAATAGGATTAACTAAATCTAAAAATCCTGTAAAACATTTATCTTATGTTTATAATGAATTGTTTGGTTATAATAAAAAAATATTTAGTATTATATCTGGTTTATTAAAAAGGTACAAACCAGATATAATTTTAGAAGCTATTATTGAATATTATGATGAAGGTAATAAATCTTTGGTTTATTATTGTGAAGTAAAATTTAATCAGAGAAAAATAGCTAATAGTGAGGGTATGGTAATGACAGATTTAAATGAGTATATGAAAAGGTTAGAAGTATAATGTCAAATACAACATCCTATGATGCAGAGGGAGCTGTATTAAATATTTTAGTAGAACATCCTGAAATGGTTTTTGAACTCACAAATTTAAAGAAAGAAATGTTTTCATCAATAGCTAATCAACAATTGTTTGAGCATATACAAAGAGTAATGTCTAATGGTAATATACCTGATCGTCAATTAATTGAAATACAAATTAGAGAGTACCCAGAATTTTCTGAACACTCAGATTTTAATTATTTACAATATATTTTGAGCTTACATTATGCCAAAGAAAATTTTTATGAATATGTAAGGATGGTAGCAGATGCTTATAAATCAAGAGAATTAACTAGGTTAGCTAATAGTCTATCAGGAAAAGTAAGGGAAACACCTAATGTTAGTGATCTCATTGAAAAGCTTAAACAAGATTTAGAAATAATTAGTGATGTTACTGGAGGGGAGGGTACTTCTCATATTTCTGAATTAATACCTGGTGTATTAAAAGAAATAGAAATGAGAAGGGAAACTCCTAATACAATTAATTGGTCTACTGGTTTTGCTAATTTTGACATGTTTACTGGAGGTTTTAAACCTGGAAATGTACTTATCATAGCTGCTCGTCCATCTGTAGGAAAAACAGCCTGGTTATGTAATTCAATATTGAAATCAGCAAGCACAGGTGTAAAGAGTTTGGTATTTGAACATGAAATGAATAAACAAGATTTAATAGATAGATTATTAGCAACTTTTTGTAATATACCTTTAATTGGTATACGTACTGGAAATATTTCTAGGGATACTTATCCTAAAATAACAGCTGCATTGGAATATTTTAAAACTTTACCAATTTTTTTGGATACTACATTTGGTTCTGATATAAATTATTTAAAAGCTACAACTAGAAAATTTGTTAAGATACATAATGTTAGTACTATTTACGTAGATTATATTCAACTTATGGTTGAACGTACTGATAATATGACTATGGCTTTAGGAAATGTTTCAAGAGAACTTAAAATTTTAGCAACTAAACTAGGTATACAATTTATTGTATTATCTCAATTAAATAGAAACGTAGAGGGTAGGGAAGATAAACGTCCTACTTTAGCAGACCTTAGACAGTCTGGTAATTTGGAAGAAGATGCAGATATGGTAGCAATATTGTTTAGAACAGATATGTATAGAGACGGGGAAAAACCTAAGACTGTACCTTTAGAATTTAATGTAAAGAAAAATAGGAATGGACCAATTGGGCTATTGCCAATGAAAATGAATTTAGAAACTAATGATATAGTTGGAGATTTTTAATATGGTTATTAATCAAAAAAGAAAAGGCAATAATTTTGAAAGAGAGGCAGCAGAAAAATTAAAAGAATTATTAGATGGTAATTGGAAAAGAATTGCAGGTAGTGGTGCTTTGGGTACTAATATGCAAGAGCCACTTTTAGGTGGTGATCTTGTAGGTAAAATAGATGCATTTCCAAAAACTTTTAGATTAGAAGCTAAGGTTGGTTATGGTGGTGCTAAACAGCTTACCTTTCAAAAGGAGTGGTTGGAAAAAATTAGATTAGAGGCTGAAAGGACTTATTCTATACCAGGAGTTATCTGTAAATTTTCTGGTGCTAAAGGGGAGAATAAGTATTTTATTGTCCTGGACATGGAGGCATTTACTGAGATAATTCTTACTGCTGAAAAATTAAGAAAAGAAGTAGATAAGTTAATCTTTGAGAAAACAACTAAAGGAAAGGAAAAAAATAATGGCTAATGTTACATTGCCTGATTTTGATAAAATGCAAGAGTTAATTAATGAGATTAGATATTTAGCAGTGGAAGTTTCTAAGCTTGAAATCCAAATTAAATATTCAGAATCTATTGTTTTTAGAGAATGTAAAGAGAAGGGTATGGCAGTAAATTTTATTGAAAGTGCTTATAAGTTTACAGGTTTAAATGATGAGTTGCTTCCCCTAAGAGCATCAATAGCAGATAAGCAAGCTGAATTAAATGCTAAACGTCATGAATTAGAACTCTATAAAAGTATTATTGAAGTGTGGCGCACTATTAGTGCTAATGAGCGACTAGGTTTACAGTAATGAGGAATAGATATATTAGTCAAAGTGCTATTAAAGATTTTATTTCTTGTAATAAAAGATATTACTATAGAGTAAATTTTGCTGAAGAAGCAGTATCTACTATTGAAATGACTATTGGTACTATAATTCATAAAATTTTAGAGGATAGTTGGAATGATAAGGCTAAAGCAATAGATTTAGCTTATAAACTTTCTTTATCTTATAGTTTAAATAAAACTGATATAAATACTATTCTATTATTAGTGAATAATTATTTTGAAAACTTTAAAAGTTTAGTAACAGAAGATGATATTATTGAATATAATTTTACTGTACCTTATAAAGATAATATTTATATAACTGGTAAATTTGATAGAATTAATCAAAAAGGTAATCATTTAGTTATTGATTGGAAAACTGGTAATTCATTTTTTGGAGGTACTAGTACAGATATTCAATCTATTATTTATTATAATTCTTATAAACAATTAAGTAGTGATATTCCTACTTTAATGTATGCGTTCCTTAAGGATAATAAACTTGTACGTTATACACCAGATCAAACTTATATTGATGTTGTTTATAATGAAATTATACCAGATATGATTGAAGCTATTCGTTTAAATTCTTTTCCACACCAGGGTTTATTTAATAACTCTTGTAAACGCTGTTCTTTTAAAAACATTTGTTTTAAAGAACTGGGAAAAGAAAATAACAAAGATAAAAAAGAGGCTATTGGTATAAATTATGACTAATACTAAAGAATTACGTTGTATCCATAGACATACTATACATACTCACCCTGCTTGTTTTGCTAGAGGTTTAGTAAAAGGTACTTGGAAAAATGATAAAGAATGGACTAAAGTAACTGGGAAACCTTGGTATACATTTCCAGAATATAAAGTAGGTTATCTAGATATTGAGACTGATAGTTTGAAAGCTGATTTTGGTACAATATTATCTTGGGCTATAAAAGAAAAAGGTGGAGATGTTTATTGGAAGGCTATTACTAAAGAGGAGCTTTTTAGGGAGAAGGATGTAGATAAAGAATTAGTACAAAGTCTTATAGAAGTTATGAACCAGTATAAGATTATTGTTACTTACTATGGTACAGGATTTGATATACCTTTTATTCGCTCTAAAGCTTTACACTATGATTTATATTTTCCTGAATATGGGGGAATATATCATCATGATATATTTTATTTGGTAAAATCTAAACTGAATTTATCAAGGAAAAGTTTAGATAATGTTTGTGATTATTTAGGTATAAAAGGAAAAACTCCTATTGATAAAGAAATTTGGAGATTAGCTAAATATGGAAATAAGGAAGCTATTAAGCAAGTAGTTGAGCATAATATAGGTGATGTAGTTATATTAGAACAGTTACATGAAAAGTTAGAACCTTATCGTAAATGGATTAAGGCTAGTGTATAGGAAAGGATAATATGAATACTATTTATAAATTTCTTACATCAGAAAGTAAGATGACATGTGTATTAAGAGACGATGGTAAATGGAAAGTAACCCAAGTTCTTATACACAAACGTTCTATAGATGGTGCAACTTGGGAACAGAGGGCACTAGAAATGTCTAGTTATTCTTCAAATATAGATAGAGCTGTTGCGGATGTGTTATTATCTATTGAAATATATTTAGAGAAAGTAAATTTTGATATGTTTTCAGTAGAGGAATTAAGAAAGGAAAGGTTGAATTAATGGCAATTATTTCTACAAGTAGGGAGTTACGTCCCAGGGCTGAGGCAGATTTTTATCCAACTCCTATACCTTTATGTCAGGCAGTTGTAAATAATATTATACCAGTAGATTTTAATCCAACCTTTATTTGTGATCCAGGTGCAGGTACAGGAAATTGGGGTAGAGCTTTATATGAAACAATGAAATATAAAAATTCTTATTTAGTTGGAGTAGAAATACAAAACTCTGATGTAGATATTTATAGTGCCTGGTGTATTGAAGATTATTTAAAACATGAAAATATATTTGGTAATTATGATTTAATTATAGGCAATCCTCCTTATAAACAAGCAGAGGAATTTATCCGACATAGTTTAGATATGCTTAGTGATGGAGGTTATCTTATTTTTCTATTACGTTTATCTATGTTAGAAAGTATGAAACGTGGTAGAGGTTTGTGGAAAGATACACCTATAAAAGAAGTATGGGTATCTATGCGTAGGATTCCTTTCTATGGTAAGGGTAGTGATGATACAGCTTATGGTATATATGTATGGCAAAAAGGTTATGTTGGGCCTGTTATTTTGAAGTGGCTGGATTGGGAATTAGGAGATTAGTATGAAAATTATAAAGTTAGCTGGCTTAAATGCTATATCTATAAAACAAGAAGAGGGAGAGCGAAATTTTATTTCATCTTATAATAGTTTTATTATTTCAATTCCAACTCTTGCTTATATAATTTTATTTCTCCTTAAATCTGGTTTTATGGATAAGGAAGTATTATTTGGTATATTAGAGGAAATTAATACTAGTTAGAAAGGAAGAACTAATGGGTGTACCTAAGTTAGATTGGAAAACTAAAACTACAATTATTTTAGTATCTGGTAAAGCTGGAGTAGGTAAGACTACTTTTAGTAATTTGTTTATTAAGAATTTACCAGAGGAAGTTAGAAAATATTCTGGTAAATATTCTTTCGCTAGTGGTGTAAAATTTGCAGCTAAGGTTATGGGTTGGGATGGTTTAAAGGATGAAAGAGGGCGCAAATTTTTACAGAATATTGGTAGAATTGGCAGACAATATGATGTTAACATTTGGGTACAAAATGTAATTAATCTTATTGAGGATATTAATATAACTCCATTAGATTATATTATTATTGATGATTGGAGATTCCCAAATGAATGTAGATGGTTTGTAGAACGTTTAAATGAATATGAAGTTTATACAGTTAGAATTTATGCACCTAATAGGGAGATATTAAAAAATACTCCCGAATATAATGATATATCAGAAACAGCCTTATTAGAGTTTTCTGATGGTTATTATGATTATTTTTATAATAATGAGGGTACTCTTGAAGAATTAGAAGAACAGGCAAGGACTATTATATTTCAAATTTTAGAGATTGAAGAATTAAGGAGATAACATGACGCAAGTTAGTATGATTACATTAGTATTTGCTTTAGCCTGGTTAGTAGAAGCTGCTACAGAATATCTACTTGGTTATTTAACTGAGATTGTATCTTGGTTAAAACCAGTTAAACCATTTCTACCTTATGCAGCTTTAGCAGTTGCAGAATTTACAGCTTTTTATTATCAGGTTGATTTATTAACATTAATTCCAGGTGTAGTAATAACACCAGTGGGCGTAGCTTTCACAGGATTTTTAGTATCACGAGGCGCAGGCTTAGTAAATGATTTTATTTCATTTATTCAGGGGAAAATGGGAGAGGGCTAAACATCTACTTGACAAGAGTTATGGAGTGTGCTACAATATAAATAAGTAGTGCGCTCCATAGCCAAAAATAATTATAAAGAAAGGTATGGTTTCTAATGGAAGATGGTTTGGATTTTGATGATGTTTTAATTTTACCCCGCCCCTCAAGAGTTATATCAAGAAGTGATGTTGATTTATCTGTTAATCTTTCTGGATTAAAATTAAATATACCTATTATAGCTTCTCCTATGAAGGGGATTGTTTCTCCTGAATTAATTATAGAATTAAGTAGATTAGGGGGTATAGGAATTTTACACAGATTTTATGATAATCATGATGAATGGGCACATATAATTGTATCACACTTAGAAGCTAAGGCTGAAAATTTTGGAATTGCAGTTGGATTATTTAATAGATTTTATGGAGAAGTATGTTATGCGGGTGCTAAGATTATTTGTGTTGATGTTGCTAATGGATACACAGAAAATGTTTTAAAGTATTGTGAGGAAATTTCAAATTTTATTTCCAGTAGAAATTTAAATACTCTTTTAATGGTGGGTAATGTAGTAACTGCTGAGGGAGTTTCAAATTTAGTTAATGTTGGTGTAGATTTAATTAGAGTTGGTATTGGTTCAGGAACATTATGTATTACCAGAAATATGACAGGAATAGGTTGCCCTCAGTTAACCGCCATTCAAAATTGTATAACTAATCAAGGATTAGTAATAGCAGATGGTGGTATTAGAAATTCAGGTGATGCTGTAAAAGCTTTAGCTGCCGGTGCGGATGTAGTTATGTTAGGTACTTTATTAGCACAAACTTATGAGTCAGCCCATAATGGGATTATTTATGGTATGGCATCCAGAAAATTACAGGAAGAGTATTATCATAGTGTTAAATCTGTGGAGGGCTTGGAAAAGGAGATGATTAAAACTAAAACATTAGAAGATTTTATCGATGAATTTATTTGGGGTATTAAATCAGCTTGTACTTATTTAGATGCATATAATTTAGATGATTTAAGAAAAAATGCAGTGTTTATTAAAGTTGGAACAGGAAGTATAAAGAAATTATGAGAAAATTTATAATGATTTACTTAATGCCTACAATAAAAGAGTTAGAAAAAGTTATAGATAATAACAAAGAAGTGTCAAAAGAGATTATATTTATACCCAATTTTGAACATAATGCTTTTATTGTTGGCCTTGAATCCGAACGAGATAGTGTACCCTCTGTTCCTAATGTGCATCTTATTTTTAAACAAAAGGTTTTAATATTTGATTATGATGACTATATGAAAATGGTTGATAATCCTGATCATATACCAACTCCATTATTACCAGATGAAAGTATAGAAGAATAAAAAAATGGCGTCTGGAATTAAACATAAAAAGTGTCCAAGGTGTAATAGTTGTATGAAATATATAACTAAAGAGTTGTGGTTATTTTTATACTGTGATTTTTGTAAACAATATTACCATAGAATTGCAGGAGGTATATTAAATAAGGTGGATAATTTAGAGGAATATTTAAAGGGATTAAGGAGTCCAACATGGACAAAGATTGGATAGTATTAGATTGGGTATCACACCCTACATTATTAGTAGATTGTTCTTTTAAAGACATTATAAATCACATTGCTGGCATGATGGATTATCCAGAAGAGTATGAACATACTTTAAATGAAACTCTTTATATTGCCAGTCAATATTATGGATTAGAACCTGAATTTCTTGTTGGTCTGGCATATTTAACTACTTTAAGAGAAAGTTATAGGGATTAAATTATAATGGAATATTTTATTTTAGGAATTTATTTAATGGTTTTGATTGCTGTAGCTCCGTTTATATTTTTATATAATTTATTATTAATTATAATTAATAAAATAAAAAAAGGATAAAAATGAATAATAATTGTCTTATGGAGATAGGTTATTTTAGACTTGCTAAAAATATTAGTAAGTATAGTGATCATAGGGTTAAAGTTGGAGCAGTTATATCTAATAGAAAACCAATCGGGGTAGCTTCAAATAAAGATAAAACTCACCCACGTTATGCTGATCCTTATAAGACGTTTCATAGCTCAATCCATGCAGAAATCAGAGCTATTATAAACTGTGGAAAGGATAATATAAGGGGCAGTTATATTTATGTATACAGACAGCACAAAAACGGTACTCCGGCATTTGCAAGACCTTGCCCAAACTGCTTGACAATTCTTAAAGAGTATGGTATAAGAAAGGTATATTTTACAACTGAGGAATTTCCTTACTACCAGGAAGAAAGGCTATAAAATGAAGTTTTCAGAAAAGTTTAAATATGCTAAGATAGGGGCAAGTAGAATATATGCTGGTGATGAGTTAATTAAAGTAAATGCTAAAGAGAAATGTTCTATGTGTGATAATTTAACATCATGGGCATCAATTAGTTTTTTGGCTTTTTATTGTAGTGAAGAATGTTTAGATAAAGAGTGGCATAATTATTTTAAAGCTGAAAGAGGTTTAAATAATAATTAAAAATGAAATTAGATAAAGCACTAAGACGAGATAATAAATTAAATAGACGCAGACACGGTATGAAGAGAGACGGAGATAGTGTAAAAATTATTCAAAAGGAACAAGAAAAACGTAAGGATACAATTAAAAAGAAAAATCGTGATCAAAAAGAAGATTTATTAGATTTAGTGGAGGATGACTAATGGTAAATCTTGAACAATATAAACCTTATATAACAAGTGAGGATGATAATAATATTAAATATGAATTTTATAATGATAAAGTTTGGTTGGCATTTATACATTTTATAATAAATATTATAACTAATAATAATACATATTATTTTACTGTAGCTCTTACTAAAGGACATCCTACTATTCAAGTAGTAGTCGGGAAAAATTTATTAAGTTAATAAATAAATGGAGGTAGTTTAATTGGAAAAACGCCTATCTCCAAAATAGGAATCGTAAGTTCGAATCTTACTCTCCATGTTGGAGGTACAATGTCAGATAAAGAATTAATTTATTTTATTATTATATTATATATTATAAATTTTATTGTGTATCCTATTTATGATTATATAAAACATGAGAAAGGAAAATCATGACTATAGCAGAATTACTAAAAGAGATTGAAGAGCTAAGAAAGTTTAATGATAATTTAGATGATATGGAAATACAAGTAGTTATATGTGATACAGGTTTTGATGAAGCTCCAAGTTATACTTGTGGGTGGATTTCTAATATTAACGTTGAAGGTACTACAAAAGTATTAATAAATAATAAATGGGAATTTATGGAAGAACCTTATATTAAATTATTTGGGTATGAGGAGTAATAAAATGTACACTTTAGAAGAAGCTAAAAGAAGTGTTGGACCTGGTTGGGCTAAATTAGTAGAGGAATGTTGGTATGTCTGTAAAAATTCTAAATCTCCAATTACTATTATGCAAGTAAAAGAAAAGTTTGGTACTTTAAGATTTTATGTAGGTTATGCTTCAGAAGAAATATTAGATTTGATTAATAAATATGAGGATGAAAGTGCTTTTATATGTGAACAGTGTGGAAATAAAGGTTATACAACTAAGTTAAAAGGTTGGCTTAGAACTCTGTGTGATACCTGTAGAATAAAGGAACTTGGATATGATTAGAAAGGGGAAAAAATAAAATGTGGAGTGAAATTGATAGACCGGATTCTTGGATTAATAGAATAACGGATTGGCTTATAACTATTGGAATAGTTATAGTAGTAGGTAGTATATTAACACTTGTAACTTTTATTTTTATGGAAGGCTGGCCTTATATACTTATTTCCATACTTTTTATAATAGTTATTAAATTGACACATTATCTTTTATTTAACTAGAGATTAAGATATGAGTAAAGATTTAGAAGGACATAATTATTTTTTTATAGTACCTGAATTACCTTGGCATGAAGATAAGCATTGGAATAAGTGTGATAAGTGTGGTAGGTTTATTTCATTTGAAGATTTTGATAACGGTAGTGCTATTAGGGTTCTTGTAACTCCCGATTCAGAGTTTACAGCAGAAACTTATGAAACTTTATGTAAAGAACATAATTGTAATCATAGAAAATATATTGAAATGGTTTGGTTAACAGATGAAATAGAGGGCTTTCGTTGTAAGAATTGTGGTAAAGAATTTATTGATCCAGAGGAGTTTGAATAATGCAATGGTATAATATAGTAATACTTATAGTTGCTTTTATAGGTTTTTATAAATCTTTAAAAGATTTATTACCTACTGTAAGTAATTATAATTTTCCAGAACATAAAGACCCTCCAGAAGAGAGTGAGTAATTATGGATATAACTTATAAATGTTGTACTTGTAACGATACTCTTATTATGGACACTAGTATTATACCAATTACAGGATTCTTTACGCCACCAGAAAAACTTAGAGTAAGCGGCGCTAAATGTGGGCATATTTATTACCAAAGACTTAGAGTAGTTGTTGTAGATGATGCTGAAGAAAAAAAATCAAACATCACTGTTGTAGAAAGTTTAAAAGATGAGTATATTAGAGACACTGATTAGTAAGGATTATACTATTGTTAATAAAGGCAGTAAGTGGGCTACTACTACTGAACATGATAGTTTAATTATTGATAGGGAAAAAGAAATATTTTTTTGGAACAGTAGAAACATTGCTGGTAATGCATTAACTTGGTTAATAGAAATTAAAGGTCTATCTATACCAGATGCTAAGAAAGTATTATTTAATGTTAAAGACTATTCTGAAACAGTAGTATATACTATAAAAGGACAAGAAGAAGATATAGTTGTATATCCAAAATTAGTAGAAATTTTTTGGGAGAATGGTTTAAATAATAGAGAATATTGGTATAAAAGATTATTAACAGATGATACAATAAATAGATTTCAACTTGGTTACCATGATGGTATGTATTTAATACCCTTTTTTATGGATGGTACATTTAGAAATTTTCAATGTAGACGAGATGATCCTAAAATAATTAGACCTTGGTACAGAGGAGTTGGACCATTATTATTTAATTCAGACATATTAAAGTTAGTGGATAAAGTTCTTATTGCAGAAGGAACTGTCGATGTAATTTTATTAAATCAATTAGGTTTTCCAGCAGTAGGTCATAATGCAGGTGCAAGTTGGCAAGATAAATTATGGCATGATAAATTCTCAAGACTAAAGGAGATTATTTATGTAGCAGATAATGATAAAGTAGGAATATTAGCAGGCAGATTAGTTGCTAAAAGTTTAAGCACAGCAAGGGTTAGGATTGCTACATTTAACGGTTATCCAGAAAAATATGATACAGTTGATTTTTTTAAGAATAAAGGTAGTATAGAAGAGTTCAGAAATATATTAAATAAGGCTAGGTATTTGGAGGAATTTGGAGGAAATTATGAGCCGAAATTATCTTACTAGAGTAAAATTTTTAGATGTTATTGAAGATAGATTTAAATATTATTTAAAACTTATTAATGAATCTGAAGAAAGTATTCGTGAAGAATTATTAGAAGATTTTTTATATGAAATGTATGAAATAGGGTATGATGATGGGCATGATGATGGTGCAGTTAGTATGTATAAAGAAGCTTATGAAGAGGGTAGAAAATTTGGATATGATGAAGGATATAATGATGGGCATTATGAAGGATATAATGATGGTAATGATGATGGATACATAGATGGTAATGAGGATGGATGGAATAGGATATGATTAGGAAAGGAATAAACTAATGAAAATTATTAGTGATGGCACAAGGTCAGGTACAAAACTATATACAGATAGTGGAGAAGAAATTGCAAATGTAACAGAATTTACATTACAAGGTACTGCGAGTGGTTCTTTTATAATTGTAAAAATAAAATTATTAAAACCTAAAGTTGAATTTGAAATAGAAGATAATAAAATAGAATGGATTATATTGGAGCAACCTGATGAAGATAGGATTTGATGTTGATGGGGTTCTTTATCCGTGGCATGATATAGTATATGATTATATTGTTCAAGAATTAAAAGTAAAGTGTACTTATGAAGAATTTTGTCAGGCAGTAATTAATGATGCATTTTCAGAAATATTTATGAATAATATAGTTAAAAATCCTATATTAGTAACTAAACGTTCTATTGAACCAAGTATAAAGAAAATGCTTTGGGATTTATCTAAACAAAATGAAATTTTTTATGTAACTGCAAGACCAAAAGAAGTTGTGTTATCTACACATAAATGGTTTAAAGATAGTGCAGTACCTTATTTAGAAAATGTATTTATAGCCACAGATGATAATAAAGTACCTTTTATTTTAAAACATGATATTGATATTTTTGTAGAGGATAGGGATAAATATATTAGAGCATTACAAGAGTATACACAAATCATAGTTGTTAAAAAACTTTGGAATCAACATTTGTGGGATGAGTTTCCATGTATTAATCACGTAACTGAACTGCCAGAAAAATTGAGAGTATTAGCATGGATATAATTAGAATTTCAAAATTACATGAAACTACTTTTTTACCTACAAGAAAACATGAAACAGATGCGGGTATGGATTTATATTCTGATGCAGATTATATTATTGAAGCACACAAAGCAAAGGTTATTAGTACAGGAGTTTTAATTGATATTCCAACAGGTGTAGTGGGTTTAATTTGGCCTAAAAGTAGAAGTAATTATTTAATAGGTGGTGGTGTAATTGATGCTGGTTATCAAGGAGAAATATTAGTAAAGATTATTAATCCTCTTGAACGTGCTATTGTAGTTGCTAAAGGACAAGCTATTGCACAAATTTTATTTCAAGAAATATTAATTCCTAAATCTATTGTAATAGTAGATAAAGATAATTTATTTGAAGAAAAGAGTGTGCGTGGTGCTACTGGAGGTATTATAGATACAACTAAACTACCTCCATTTATTAATGAACAAACAGAAGCTAAATTTTATAAATGGTGGGATTAAAATGAATTCAAAAAAATTTATTGATACTTTATTAAATGAAATTGAAAATAATGCAGATTCTTTTATAGAAAATATGAAAAATTATAATGAAGGAAATAATAATAATACTTTTTGTCATTGGGTAGAAATATTTGTAGCATGGATGGAATGGGAACACGGAGATTGTGAAGATTCTTATGGTGATGATTATGAGGAAGAGGAGTTATAATGAATACATATATTTTAGGTCTTATTAGAGAAGAAGCAGAAAGTATAAAAAAGAGAATGTTTGGTGTAAAGATATATGGTGTAAATATTGATAAATATACAGATAGTATAAATGTACTTGTAGTAGCAGCCTATTACATGGGAAGAGCAGACGAGGCTAAGGATAAAATGTTTTCTATCACGGGAGTTATAAATGTCTAAAGAGGAAATGATTAATCTATTGGTAGTTTTAAAGGATTATATGAAATATAAGGATGAAAGCCCTTTATGCGCTATGGATATTCAAAAAATTATTGATGAATTAAAACGTTTATGGGATAAAGAGGATGAATAAATGTTAATTAGAAGTCCAGAATCAATTTATCATAAAATAAAAGCACAGCTAACTGAAAATGATTATGTTGGATTAGCTAAAGAAACTCATTGTGGTTTAAATATTAATAAGGATTGGTATATAATTTATTTTTTAGACCCTATTATAGTTAAGGAATATACAGGAGAAGAACCTAAGTTTTGTTCTATTTGTGAAAGGATAGAAAATGAAACCTTATTACAAAGATGAGTATGGAAAATTGTACCTTGGGAATGCAAAAGAGGTATTAGAGTCTTTAGAACCTAATTCTGTGGATATGGCAATAACAAGCCCACCATACTGGCAAGTTAGGGATTATGGAGTTGATGGGCAACTTGGACAAGAGCAGAACTATGATGACTATATTAAAAACCTTTGTAAAATTTTTGATTTTCTAAAAGTGCCCTTTACTAAGGGTGCAAGTTTATTTGTAGTAATAGGTGATACATATTTTAATAGATCAAAAGGTACAGGTGGTAAGACCAAGAAGCAATTAACTAATCAAGGTTCATACTTTAAAACACAAAGATTACCACCTTTGTTTCCAGACGGGAGTTTAGTAAACATACCAAGTAGATTTGCTATCAAGATGGTTGATGATTATTATTGGATATTAAAACATACTATTATATGGCATAAACCTAATGCTATGGTAACATCTAATAAAAAGAAATTTACTTTGGATTTTGAATATATCTATCATTTCGTATTAGATACTAAGGAGTATTATTTTGAACAACAATTTGAACCCCTCAGACAACCTACTGCTAAATCCAGAAATAGTACCAATAAACATTCTGGATACGGCAATCCCACTTACAGTGGATTTGAATATGACGCCTCTAAACAAGGGGGTGTTAGAAATAAACGAAGTGTATGGGAAATATCTACTAGAGGATTTAGAGGAGCTCACTTCGCTACCTATCCGCCTAACTTATTGGAAGTACCTATAAAAGCTTGTTGTCCTAAAG
>Ga0209727_1001813_pt1 | contig 16523 bp, 16 predicted proteins | sample RifGroC1_FD_183995 | JGI IMG/M metagenome (GOLD analysis project Ga0209727, IMG submission 183995) | Groundwater microbial communities from Rifle, Colorado, USA - Groundwater C1 (SPAdes) (version 2) | ecosystem: Environmental > Aquatic > Deep subsurface > Groundwater | place: Rifle, Colorado...
GTCCGCCTTTGCCGATAATTCCGAATTCGCGTCTATCTAAATCTACTTTTTCTTTGTCCAATTTGGTCAGTTCGCTAACCCTAAGGCCCGTTGAAAACAAAACCTCAAGAATTGCTTTGTCCCTTTTTCCTTGAATTGTCGAAAGCGAAGGAGCATTAAGAAGTCTGTCAACCTGCTCGCCCGATAAGAATTTGACCTGTCTTTCGGGAATTTTTGGCAAATCAATTTTTTCAGGAGCTAAAACTTGATAATCATTTCGGATAAGCCATTTGAAAAAACTCCGTAAGGCAATTGCGTGGTAACCTTGTGTCCTTCGGCCCAAATTTCCGCCTTTGCCGTCGGATAAATTTGACAAATAAACCCGGTATTGCCGGATAACATCATTATTAATATCTTTTAGGCTTTGTCTTATGCCTTCTTTTTCCATCCAATTAATAAATCGAAAAAGATAATGTCTGTAGTTTCTAATTGTTAGGGGAGAGGCACCCTTTTCAACTTGAAGGTATTCAAGAAACTCACCGGACTTTCTAGCTATTTCGCTTCCAGATTCTTGAGTATTGGGCATTATAAAAATACTCGATACTAAGATATTAGGATATCAAAGAGAGGATGTCAATAAGATTGTGCGACACATGTCATTGCGAGTTATCGAAGCAATCCCATTAACTCTTTACAATCGTCTGGTATAAATCATTGAAGGCTGGGTTTACATTTTTTATCAGGTTAAGCTTTCTCCGTCTAGAACCTCCTTTCAGTTGTTTTTCTCTTTTAATTGCTTCCTTTATGTCGTTAAACGTTTCAAAATAAACTAACTTTGTGACATTGTATTTTGACGTAAAACTTGAAACTCTTTTATTTTGATGTTCACGAATTCTTCGAACTAAATTATTAGTAACACCAGTATAAATTACGGTATTTGATTTATTCATCATTAAATAGACGAAATAGCTCTTGTAGTACATAGCACTATTTTAGAGATTACTTCACTGTGTTCGCAATGACATACCTCGTGTAATCGATTTTAAGGGCCCCCTAAATTAAAAGATGACTATATAATCGTCCCGAAAGGTTGGGAAAAACATAAAAGACGGGCCCGCCCGCAACGCCTGAGCGGCTAGCGATGGCGGGCAGGGGAGGGCCTCAATGGCTTAAAAATTACTTCGGCTATTGTTCGGAAGGGAAAATTAGACACATATTCAAAACAGAGGATTTATAAATAGAAAACTATAGTTACACCAACTATCCAAACCTTAAATCATAGGAGAAGTGGAAGAAAGAGCCCTCCACCCTTGGTCCATTTGTTATCGTCGCAAAAGTTACATTGTGCGACTATATAGATATTTACTTCAAACGCATTCAGAGAACTGATACCTTTAGATCGCACCTTCGGCTGCCTTAGTTCACTAAGAGGGCAGCAGCCCCCCGTATCCTCCAGAGCCCTTATGTATCGTGCCAACCGGTAAAGAAGCCTCTTCTCCAGGGAAGCACTAAAGCCCAACACCACTTAAGGTTATCCACAAAGGGAGTGAGCGAAGCTAATCATGTATATTTTGTGCCTGTGTAATATATCAATCTGCATCAACTATTGTTCGGTTTTCTTTTGGGTAAGGCCTTGCGTCGCATTTCGTGAAAACTACCTATAATATTTGTGAAAATCTTTGGCACCCTATAGGACACAGTGCTTATTTTTGGAGTCTTTCTTTTCCCCTCTCCCCTTTTTCCTGTCCGTCTAAATTTCAAATTTTAAATTTTAAATTAGCTTTATCCCCAGTGCGTGGCAAAAAACATCCCAATAAAAACCAGAATTCCCACCACCAAGTACTCCCTCACTGTTTGTGGGAAAAGCCTGCCTTCCAATTTTGCCTGACCCAAACCCAAAAGAACGTAAACTGCCCCCGTTAAAAACAATGAACCAACTACAACCGTAACCGGCCAGAAAAAAAGTGCAATCCCCGTTTCTGTAATTATTAAGGCGAAAATAAGAGACATATTAAAAATGTTTTTAGAAAATACAGTCTCAAGCGGTATGGTCCATAATCCTTCCATAAAAAGAGGAAAGGAAAAAATAAAAATAGCAGTCGCGGTAATATAAAACGGATATCTAAGAGATAAAATTGCGTCGTAAATTAGGAAAGAAGTAATTAAAATGAGTACGAATCCCACTCCTCTTGCCGCCCTTAAAAGAGCAATTGTCCGAATTGCCGCCACTGAATATATGTTACTTGTAAGACAAAGAACATATATCCCCAATCCATAAAAAATCACAATCGGAATCTTTGCAAACATATTTGACGGAAGAAGAAACCAAAAAATTCCGACCCCTGCCGTAAATAATGTAGGAAGAATCAAGGTCAAAAGCGTCATGTTTCTCCCTAACCCTTCTTTGAGTGACCAAGTAAAAAGAATAATTGAAAGGGCTGCTAATGCTCCTATTGCCAAAAATCTAAATTCGTTATCCAGAATTCCTATCCCAACAAAACCAAGCGAGAGAAGAATTGAAGTTATTATAAAGCGCTTTCTTTTAGACATTGGGAATATCTAAATTAGTAAAAACTTTCTGAACATCGTCGTGTTCTTCAAGTGCTTCAAGAAAGTTTAAAGCCCTCTCGCCCTCTTTTGGACTGCCGACTGTCTGAAGATTTTTGGGCTTCATAATAAGTTCGGTTTCTTTGATAATATATCCCAATTTCTCTATATCATCTCTTGTTTGGGAAAGTTTATCGACAAGTGTATAAACATCAATTCCGTCGCCAATTTCTTCTACGTCTTCTACTCCCAAATCAATAAGCTTCAAAATTTGAGATTCAGGATTTTCGGTTTTCTCTACTAAAAGATAACCCTTATTTTCAAAATTAAAAAGTACCGCCCCCGGCCCCGCCAGGTTTCCCCCATTCCGTTCAAAAAGATTCTTGATTTCTTGCGATGTCCTATTTCTGTTGTCCGTTGTAACTTTGACAATTACAGAAATACCGCCCGGCCCAAAACCCTCATAATTAACCTCTTCCAAAACTTCTTCGCCAGTTTTTGCCCGGGCAACTGCCCTTTCAATATTGTCTTTGGGCATATTTACGGCCCGTGCTTTATCAATCTCTACCCGAAGTTTAAAATTGCTATTCGGATCATCCCCTCCCCCGGATTTAACGGCTATGGTTATAGCCCGGGCCAATTTTGAAAAAACATTTCCGCGAGCAGCATCCTTGGTTTCCTTCTGTCTATGAATAGTTGCGTAGTGGGAATGTCCTGACATATCAGCAGACGTATTATATCTCAAAAATGGGGCCTTGACATCACAATTTACACATTTATACTCGATTGTAGGAAATGGATGCCTCTCTTGCCCAAAAAGCCGTCACTTATGCCCTCGCTGGAAACTGGAAGGAAGCAGTTTTATTAAACAAGCAAATTCTCAAAGAAAATCCCCAAGATGTTGATGCTTTAAATCGCCTTGCGCGTGCTTTCTCCGAACTCGGGAAAATCCAAATAGCCAAAAAAACTTCGGAAAAGGTCTTAAAATTTGACCCGTTTAATAAAATTGCCGTTAAGGCTCTGGGGAGGTGGAGGGGAATTAGAAAGATAGAAGGCACCTCTAAAAGTATCTCTAACCCCGAAGCTTTTCTTGAAGAGCCGGGCAAAACTAAATTGGTTTCCCTCCTTTACCTTGGCGATTCCTCTCTTATCTCGAAACTGGACTGCGGGGACGAAGTTAAACTCACGCCTCACAGCCATAGAGTTAACATAATTACCCAAGAAGGCAAATACCTCGGCCGTCTTCCTGACGATCTTTCGGCCAGGCTAAGGCGACTAATAAATGCGGGGAATAGTTATCAGGTTCTTGTTAAATCCATAGGGCCCAATGATGTTAAGGTTTTTATCAGGGAAGTGTTCAGAGGTCAAAAATCCGCCGATACCTCCTCGTTTCCGGTGGATAAAATCGATTATATTTCCTACACTCCTCCGGAATTGGTCAGAAAGAAAGAAACAATCCCTCTTGATACCGACGAAGAAGAATGATTTCATCACCTAAAATCTCTGGGCAAATTTCTTCCCTATTTTAATCTGTATATCAAATCTGTCGTTATCGCTCCCTTTTCCTTCCTTGCAGGAAAAAACTTTGGCTATTTTACCAACAATAAGCCTATCTTTGCCCAAAACAAGACAATCTGAATCATTGGGAGGTCCTTTGGTCGTTGCCAGAATTTTTGCACCCAAAACCTCAACTGTCGCGCCCACTCCCTCTGAAACCCCATATGTCCCTGTTAAGTCAACAATTTCAACCTTTGTTTCTCTCTCGTTAATCAAAGTTTCCGTAAAAAGGTAAATCAGCTCTTGTGGTAAATTTTTAGTCACAACATACCCTTCTTCCCCGTCTGCCAGTTTAGTCTTTCTTAGATAAGAAGTTTTTGACAAATCAGTTACCTCCCTGTCAAAACTTTTAACCGTCACCGCTATAAAAAATAGGCGTATCCTATCCATTATCCCGAGGTTTGTCTTATAAGGAGCAAAAAGTGCCGTAAGTGCTTTGGCTACCCCTCCCTCACTAAATCCTAAGGCTAAATTGTCTGCCCAAAGAAAAATAGGAAAATGAAAATTTCTGGTCACTGTTTCTGAAAGAAGAGTTCCTCCCAACTTCTCATTTATGCCAAGTTGCCATAAACTCTTGGCTTTCCATTTTCCCAAACTTCGGGATACTTCAAGTTCAACCGTGGCGGGTATTACAAAAGTTGTAATCTTTTTTGCTTCAAAGTCAAAGGATGATACGTAAACCGCACCAGTCTTTCCGCCAACTGCCATGTTGATTTTGTTTTTATTTAAAAGTAAAGCGACGACAATGAAAGACAAAACTAAAAAAACCGCCAAAGAAAAAACAAGGAAGATTCTTTTGAAGTTAAAATTCTTCTTTGTATATTTACTTCTAAATTTAGAAACTCGACGGTGTCTGACCCGGGCAGGTGACATAATGAAAATGACTAATGGCTAATGACTGATATCTAATAACCTTTTAAAATGGCCTTTGCCCATCTTTTTTATCGTCTCTTCCCCTAAACCATGTGATAGAAATATGTGCCTTAAATACTCCCCCGCCATAATCTCCGGTACTAAAACATAGGTTGCCCCTGCTTCATAAAGTTTTACTGCGTCTTCTTTGGCGGCTGCTCTGGAAATTACAATTGGTTTTGACTTTAAGTTCCTCACATATTCCAAAATCGGCAGATTATCGGAAAAGTTCGAAACCGTCGAAATAACCATCCGTGCTTTTTCCACCTTTGCTATTTGCATAATTTCAGTGTCCTCTATGTCGCCAAAAATAATGGGGGTGCCTTCTGCTGAAAGTGTAGCAAATATTTTCGGATTATAGTCAATCACAACAAACGGCAGGGCTTTTCTCTTTAAATATGGCAAAAGGATTCTCCCTGTTCTGCCCGCCCCAACCAAAACTATATGGTCGGAAAAATCATCCTTTGGCAAAAGCACATCTTCTTGTGTCTTGGCTCTTTCAAAAATTGAAATTAGATTTTTTATTTTAGAATAAATCTTCCCCGAACCAAGAATGAGGTATGTGGATACGGTCATTGTTATAACACCGACCAAAATAACAAGGGAAACTTCCGCCTCGCCCACATGACCAAGACTTAGCCCCATGGCCATTAAGATAAATGAAAATTCTGAAATCTGGGCGGAAGTAACCGACGCCAAAAAAGAAGTTCTCTTTTTATACCTCAAAAGTCCCATAATAATCATCACAATTAAGGGGTGGCCGATTAAAACAAAAAGGGAAAAAATTAAAGCGGGAGCTAAAATGGTTCCTATATTATGTACCAAAAGATTTGTTCCAAGCGCCAAAAAGAAAATAATCAAGAAAAAGTCCCTTAAGGGTCTGGTTTTTGAGGCAATACCAAGGTGCTCCGGCAGGTTTGACAGGGCAACTCCTGCCAAAAAGCCCCCTATTTCGAAAGAAAAACCCAAAGGCCCGCCCACAAGTGCGGCAACCCCCAAGGCCCAGGCCAAAGACGCCACAAAGAGAAGTTCGGGAGATGACGAAAGAAACTTTTCGTAAAAACGGGGCAAAATCTTTTGAGAAAGCAGCCAAACTAAAAAGAAAAGTATAAGGGCCTTAATTCCTATAAAAACGAATGAGCCAAAAGATGCTTCCTGGCCTTTTATTCCGGCCAAAAACATCAAAATTAGAACAGCCACAAAATCTTGAACCAAAAGAAAACCAACGGCAATTTTACCGTACAAAGTACCTAAGTCCCCTTTTTCTGAAAGAAGTTTAATTATGATAATTGTTGAGGAAAAAGTAAGGGCAATTGCGATATAAACGGCAGGAAGTATTCCGAAACCTAAAGCAGACGCTATGAAAAAACCAATTATCGAGGTAAAAACAATCTGCCCCACTCCGGTTAATAGGGCTGCCTTCCCAACCGTTGGCAGTTCTTTCAAATTCATCTCCAGTCCTACCAAAAAAAGAAGGAGGGTAACTCCGATTTTGCCCAAATTAGCAAAGGCCTCACCGTTCTCGACAAAGCCAAAAAACGCCAAAAGAAGACCGGCAAAGAGATAACCGACAAGCAAGGGCTGCCTCAAAAGTCTGGCTAAAATTGCAAAGATTGCCGCAACAACCAAAAGTAAGGCAATCTCCGAGAAGATCATATAATTTTAAGCTTAATTTGTTTCACGGGCTTTTTCAAGGTCGAAAGGAAGAGGGCTTTCAAATTCCATTTTTTTACCGCTTTGCGGGTGCTTAAGGGAAATTTTACTTGCGTGCAAGAATAGTCTTGGGCACCATTTACGGTCGTTTCTCGCGGTTTTACGGCCTGCGTAAAATTCATCCGAAACAATCGGATGGCCGATGTATTTCAGGTGGATTCTAATCTGGTGAGTTCGGCCGGTTTTTGGTTTTAGCTCCAAAAGTGTGAATTTCTCATTCTTAATATCGTAGTATCGGATCACTTTATATCCGGTGGTTGCTTCCCGCCCTCCCGGCAAAACTCCGAATCTATCCCTTCTCCAAGGTAGTCTTCCCACCGGTTCTTTTATTTCTCCTTCTTTTGGTTCAACTTTTCCGTGAACTAAGGCCAGATAGTTTTTTTTGACTTCCCGACTTTTAAATTGAGCTTGTAAATTCTCAAACGCCTCTTTGGTTTTTGCCACAAGTAGGACTCCGCTTGTTTCTTTATCTAATCTATGTACTATTCCATTTCTTAAATTTTGAAAATTGAAAATTGAAAATTGAAAATTACGACGCAACCACTCTTGTATTGTAGACTGGTTCACTGTCGTAGTTGCGTCGTTTACAATCCACCCCGCCGGTTTATCGAGAATCAAAATAGATTCATCCTCAAATATAATCTTCGGTTCCATTGCTCCTATTCTATCATTTATTGCTTCTTTTCGAAGCGCGACTGACTTCGAAAAATGTGTCGAAAAGGCACCTAAAAACTTTTCCTTTAAGAGAAGATACTTGTGCCTTTGAGACGCCAAGCGAGGAGTGAAAATGCCGTTAATTTAGGGTACGTCGACGAGAGTTTTTGAGAAGTCTGTAGCGCGCAGAAAACTTTATTTCTCCCTTTTTGCCGCACAGCTTTTGCAAAGAGTCGCCTCGGGATAAATCATAAGGCGGTCGGTGTCTATCATCTTTCCACAATCTTCACAAATGCCATACTTCCCTATCTTTACTTGCGCCATGGCCTTTCTTGTCTGAATTATTTTTCTGGTTATTTCCTGCCTTATTGCCGAAGTTCTTGCGTGGCCAAACTGTTCGGCAGCCTCTGTGTCCGGAGAGGCATTATCCAAAATTCTGGATGTATCTTTAAAGGGATCTTCTTTTTCAATATCCTTTTTCTTTTTTTTAAGACCGGAAAGCCGGCTTTGCAAAAAAAGGCCGATGGGCCGAAGCAAGTTTGCAGGAAATCTTAATTGTGTTTCGGTTTTTTTATTCATTCGCTTTTACTAAGTTTGTAGGTTAAAAGAAAAAATAAAAATGCCAGAGCTGCCGAAAATACCGCATCATACTTACCAACAAAGGATATCACAAAAGGAAAAAAAGTAGAAATTACACCTCTTAATAAAAAGAAAAGCGCAAGTGTGATTACCCCGGAAATTCCTACTCTACCCGATTTATACCAGTGGAAATTTTTATATTGCGAATCCAAAAAATAATAAAAAGTAATTAAGAGCAACACCATAAAAAAAGCTAAAAAGGAAATTAAACTTGCATTTCTAACCGAATCCGCCAAAAGTACCAAGGCGAGCCAAGGAGAAAGGGCTGCAAAAGTAGCCTCAAGTGTTTCGTAGAACCTTAAGTTAAATCTGATTAAACTTATTCCGAAACCAAGGGAAACTCCTAAAAACCCCGACCAAAACCACCACAAAGGGAAAAAGAATCTGGAGAGTACTAAAGCTATCCCCAGTAAAGAAAGCATATAGAAAGACGAAGTAAAAATTATGCCCGAAGTGTAATCTTCTTTTAATTTCTTCCAGAAAATAAAGAGAGAAACCAGAATTCCGGATAGACTAATTAAAATATTCTCTATCATTTTCTTTAGTTCCTTGAAAAGTATAGCATTTCGTTTGACTTTGCGTGAAAAGACGGTATATCATAAGCACTTTTTCTAAATTTAAACAGAGGTTGACGATAATTTTTTGAAATGTGTCGAATCAGCACCAAAAAAATATGATTCTAATAAGAGATATTTGTGCTGGTGAGACGCCAAGCGACGAATGAATTCAAATAATAATATCGTATTTGCCGTGAGGAGTGTTTTCAAAAAATTTGTCGACAACCGAATGTCTTTTTGTTAAGCATCATTTGACTTTGCGTGAAAAGACGGTATATCATAATTCTTACTGATGTTGGAAACTCCACATGTGGTTGTCGCAGCAGCTATAGCCACAAAAATTCCCAATCCGTTAATTTCAATTCCTTTGGCTTTTGCCAGTCATTTCATACTTGAGAAAGTCCCCCACTGGAATCCCCACCTTAATACCGAAAAGAAAAAATACGGCGAGGTTACAAAGCAAAGCAAAACAATTGTCATTATAGATGTTGTCGCATCTTTAGCTTTGGGCGGATATATCGCCTACCAAGCCTTACCGGATACCACCCATGCCATAGTCATCCTTGCTGCCTGTCTTGCCTCCGCCTTACCGGATTTAATCGAAGCTCCGTACTACTTTTTAGACAAGAAGAGTAAGTTTATAGAAAAAAAGTGGATTCCCTTCAAAAAGTCTATTCAGACTGATACTTCCGTTTTGCCCGGCTTGGCAACCCAAGTGGTCACCATTCTCGCTACCTTCTGGTGGCTACTAGCATAAAACTCCAAAACTCAAAATCTCCAAATCTCAAAACAAATTAAAATCAAAAGTTAAAATTTGAATTTTTTAATTTTTAGATTGCTTGGAGTTTTGGAATCTTGGATTCTTTGAGTTTTACTTTACTCTTTCTATATATTCTTTTGTTCGGGTGTCAACACGGATTTTCTCCCCGACTTTTATAAAAAGCGGAACTTTGACCTTAAGTCCGTTTTCCAAAATCGCCGGTTTGTAAATATTGGTAGCCGAATTTCCCTTAACTCCGGGGTCGGTTTGCCTAACTTCCAAAACCACTTTCGGTAGTAACTCGACCGTGAGTACTTTATCCCGAGCGGAGTCTAGGGACCAAAAAAGAACATCAACGCTGTCCCCTTCCTTCAAAAACACCTCTTTGCCATCTAAAATTGCAACCGGAATTTCAACTTGGTCATAAGTTTCAGGATCCATAAAAACAATGCTTGAAGCGTCTTTGTAGAGATATTGAAGCTTTTTTTTGTAAGTATTAACTTCATCAACACTTGCGTTAGACTGATATGAAATCTCGTCTATTCCCCCTGTCTCAAGATTCCTGGCCGTAATTTTAACGTATGCACTGCCCCGCCCCAACTTAATCAAATTATATTTTATGACCTGATACGGTTTCTCGTAATGCAAAAAGGCAATCCCTGCTTTTAAATCGGTAGCGTTAATCATACGAAGCTATTGTAGTCTAAATCTGTGAAGTTTTGAAGACTGTGTGTTCCAGCTTTTCAATTCTATCCTCATGATTCCTTTGTCTGTCTGCCATTATTACTCTTTCCTCATCAAATTTTTTAAACTGCCCGGCAATGTCAACTAGCTGCTCCATAACCTTGTCAAACTTACTATCCAGTTTCTGATCTAACTTATCAATTTTCTTTTCCAACTCATCAAAAACTCTCCAAACAAAATTTTCGGTAGCATGTCTAATTTTAGAAGTCTTCATCATATTCTTAACTTACTCCGTGATAAATTGACTGTCAAATGGTAAAATACGCCTTAAGGCCAAGTGGTGAAATGGTATACACGCACGACTCAAAATCGTGTGGGGCTTTAAACCCCGTGAGAGTTCGACTCTCTCCTTGGCCACAAAAGAGTTTACCTTGAGCGGACTTGAAGGGACTCCCACCCTCGGCACAAATGACAAAATACACATCAAGTTGCGAAAAGAGAAGGAATAATTGATCAAACAGCTCGGGGCGAAATACCTCAAGCATGGGAAATGCTTATTACAGAACATGATCACATGGACCAAGAACTAAAAGACCAAGGAGAATATTTTCATCCCAATGGTGGATCAATATTTAGGGATGAACTATTAATAAAAACAAGGCTAGTAGTAAAAGAATGGCAAGCTCAATTAGGAAAAGAAAGAAAAATATAAATAGGGTTATTTCTCCACACTCAAGAACCTTGTGTCAGATCGACTAATTCTTATGCTTAGTCTCTCTGCCGTAAAACTTGATTCTATCCCCCTTGAAGTAAAGCTGGATGGATTTTAACGGGCCGTTTCTATGCTTGGCAATATCAAGGGTTATATTTTCCGAATTTTCATCATCTTCCTTCCAAATAAACATAACAACGTCTGCATCTTGCTCAATTGACCCCGATTCTCTTAAATCCGAAAGCTGCGGCCTTTTGCCTCCCCGACTTTCTACTGCCCGGGAAAGTTGGGAAATTGCCAGAATTGGAATTTTAAGCTCCCGGGCTAAGTTTTTAAGTCCTTGAGAAATTTCCGAAACTTCTTGAACCCTGTTTTCCAATTGTCTACTCCTTGCAAGCTGTAAATAATCCACCACCAAAAGATCAATTCCTCCGGCCTCAACCTGAAGCCTTCTTGCTTTGGTTCTCATTTCCAAAATGGAAAGTGCGGGAGTGTCGTCAATGTAAAGGGGTGCCTCGGCAAGTTCCCCCATTGCATTTGAGAGTTTGGTAAAATCCTCATCGTCAAGTTTGCCTGTTTTAAGGCGCCAAGCGTCAATGTCAGCCTGAACAACCAAAAGTCTATCCACAAGCTCCTCCTTGCTCATTTCAAGCGAGAAAAAACCAACGGGTCTTTTGTATTTAACGGCCAAATTCTGGGCAATATTAAGAGCCAGTGAAGTTTTCCCGATACCGGGTCTTGCCGCCAAAATTATAAGGTTTGATTTCTGCATTCCCGCCAGCGTGTCATCCAAATCCTTAAATCCAGTGGGGGCCCCACGCAGTCCCTCCCCCCTTTTATGAAGTTCGTCAAGCCTATCAAAGCTCTCTGCCAATGCATCTTTAACTTGGGTGAAACTTTGTGAAAGATATCGTTGGGTTAGCGAAAAAACTTCAGCTTCTGCCTTGTCCAAAAGCTCATCTGCATTTAATCCTTCATCCAATGAAAGGTCTAAAAGCTTGCTTGCAGCCGTCATAAGCGACCGTTTTGTCGCAGATTCCTTAACAATTCTTCCGTAGTGTTCAACATGGGCTGCTGTGGGAACCTTATTTGCAAGCTCGGCCAAGTACGTTGCCCCGCCAACTTCTTTTAAAAACTTTATTTTTTTTAGTCTCTCGGCAACGGTTAAAACGTCTATGGGGACGCGTTCTTCATAAAGAGCCAAACAACATTCGTAAATTTTTTTATGGCGCTCATCGTAAAAATTATCCGGCCTTAAAAATTCTGCAACGGCAATTACCGCGTCGCGGTCTATAAGCAAGGCTCCCAGGACAGATTCTTCGGCTTCCGAAGAGTGGGGCGGAATCCTAACAGAAACTGTGGTATCCATTATCTTTTTTCAAGAATAACAACCTTTGACGTAATCGTATCTAGCTCTTCTTTTTTAATTGAAAGCTTGGGCAGCCTTTCAACCGTCAATCCGACCTCTTTTAGAAAATCCTCAACGGGTAAAAGGGTGGCAAAAGTCTCTGGGTTAAGTCCCTCCGTTTGATAATGCATGGGAAGAATGACAGATGGCTCAATGTCTTGAACAACATTTGCCGCAGTCGCCGGTGAAATTGTAAAGTCTCCGCCTGTCGGAATCATCAAAATATCTATATCCCCCAAATCTTCCACAAGTTCTTCCGAAAGTGTGTGGCCCAAATCGCCTAAATGGGCCAGTCTTAACCCGTCTGCCTCTATTACATAAATCGTATTTTTACCCCGTTTTGCCCCTTTTTCATCATCGTGGTACGAAGGAAAACCTAAAATTGAAACGCCCATTATTTCATATTCACCCGGCCCCTCAATTACCTTTTTAACTCCGGAGACTTGCTGGCTCTGATTGTGGTCCGCATGCTCATGAGAGATTGTCACAATATCAGCCTCGCCCGGTGAATATTTAAGACCAACCATGGCAGGATCAAACGGGTCAGTGACCAGAGTTGTGGTTTTAGTCTTTATTCTGAAGCTAGAATGGCCGAGATAAGTGATATCCATGTTAAATAAGCAAATAAGCAAATTTCAAATCTACAAATAAATTTCAAATTGTTCAATTATTTAATCATTCAAATATTTATTTGCTTATTGGGTTATTTGTAGATTTGCTTATTCTCTTGCATCCTAACAAAACGACCCTTCTTTGACAAGGGGGATGTTTTAGCATATATTAATGACGCATAAATGCGAAAGGAAATATTCTTTGCAATTTTAGCAGGAAGCATCTTGGGACTAATAATTGCTTTCGGCGTCTGGCGCGCAAACATAGCTTTGTCGAACCGAACAAACGGAAATTCCTCGGCCTCACAAACCCCCTCACCAAAACCTGAATCGTCAATTACTTTAGCCTCCCCGGAAGACGGAGCAGTCATAACCCAAAACACTGTAAAAATTAGCGGTTTAACCAAACCAAATTCGCAGGTGGTAATCTCAACCGAAAATGCTGATTATATTGTCAAAACCGAAGCCGGTGGAGCTTTTGAAAGCGAGATTGAACTTACCGCCGGCGTAAATCAACTCGTGATTTCTGCATTTTCCGAAAACAGGGAAAGTGTATCAATCAATCTTGTCCTGGTTTATTCCAGTGAATTTGCCAAAGCCATAAATACCCCCTCCCCGACTCCGGCATCTGAATCCTCATCAGCCACTGATTCAATAAGGGAAAGAGTGCAACAAAAAGTTGACGAGGTACTTAAAAAACCAAAGGCGTTCATAGGAACAATAACAGACATTTCCGAAAATACTTTACAGATTAAAACAGCCACGGGCGAAATCAAACAATCCTCAACTACACCAGACACTGTTTTTGTTAATTCGGTCAAAACCGCCAAAGAAGTTAAACTGGCAGATTTGGCCATCGGAGATTTTGTTGTTGCTATGGGGCTTAAAAACGGAAATGAAGTCTTGGAAGCCAAAAGAGTTTTGATTACCTCTCCTGTTTTGGAACCAAAAATAAAAGTTTCGATGGGAAATGGCTCTGACGTAACTACAACTAAAAATACTTTAGTTTTCCTATTCGGCGACAATAAAATGACAAAAACCAAATCCACCAGCCTTAAAAATGAAAGTAAGGTTATCTATGTAACCGATGAAGTTGACGGTAAAACTTCAGTAAGAACGGTATTTATACTTGAGTAAGTGGTGAGTCTTTCGACCTTGAGCTCAAGACCGAAGGGCAATGTCGAACCATTGACAATTTTAATATAACTTCCTTGTAATAGAATTAAGCCATGTATAAAATACTCTCTCTGGACGAAAGTGGAAAGGCCTCATATAAACACGCCTCAGAACTATTTATTCTATCAGGCTTAATTATTTCTGAAAAGTTCAAAATCAGACTTGATAATAAGATAAGAAAATTAAAAAATAAGTTTTTTGGAAACGAGGAAATTGTCTTTCACAGCAGAGATATGTACCGCAGAAAAGGGCCGTTCTCTGTCTTAAAAGATGAAAAAACTGAAATCAATTTCTGGTCAGAACTTATCTCAATATTAAATAACCAAGAAATAAATGTTGTTTTTGTAATAACCGACAAAAATAAGTCGAAGAAAAATGGCTGGCTGGCGAAAACAATCCTTAAAAGATCGTACTTACTGGCACTCACGATTTTCTTTAATATTGTCAAGGAATCTTCCTCTAAAGGAAAAATAATAGTCGAATCTGACCCAACTCAAGACCAGTATCTTATCGAAGCCCACAATTCTCTGCAGAGTCAATATTTCGAATACAAAAATTTTATCACTTCGCTTAGTTTGGTAAATAAAAATAACATGGATGCAGATGTCCAAATTGCGGACGCTCTAGCTTCAATTGTCGGCAAACTATACACCAAAAAGAAACTTTCGAAAATTGAAAACATGAAGAAGCGGCTAATAGAAAGAAAGCTTTTGGGAAAAAAGAGCCTTAGCAGGCTTGAAAAACTCCCTTAAAAGCAAGAAAGTCGGCCATGGCTATCCGCACATATACCGACTTCTTAAGACTTATTATAATCCATTGTTTGACTTTTTCAAGTACCAAAGTTATAATAATTACCAGTTTAATAAATCCGCTTGCATGGGCGTCACGAACCCAAATGCTTCGATAAACTCAGCAGCCTGAGCGAAGTCGAACGGCGGAGCTGGCCAAATACCAGTCGCTAAACTTGAAGCGATAAATCAAGTACAAGCCGATAATAAAGGATGGACCGCAACAAGCGGTCTTTTTTTGTTAATATATAAATATATGAAAAAAGGACCAATCACACCTAAAGGATTTAGAGACATCATGCCAGAGATGGCTAAGAAACGTCGTGGGGCAATAAATACGATTGCTGATGTTTTGGAGTCTTTTGGTTTTGTTCCACTTGAGGCTCCGACGATTGAATTTGCGGATACCCTTTTAGGTAAATATGGCGAGGATGAAAAGTTAATTTATCAATTTACCGACAGAGGCGGAAGAAAACTGGCTCTACGCTATGATTTGACCGTTCCCCTGGCCCGATTTATTGCCAACAATTTGAACCTTCTTAATCCCACTTTCTCTCGATATCAGATTGGACAAATATTTCGTGGAGAAAACCCGCAAAAAGGAAGATACAGGGAATCTACACAATTCGACTTTGATACCGTCGGAAGTGCAGATCCTTCTGAAGATGCAAGGGTAATAGCTGCAGCGATTACCGCTACACGCAAATTAGGCCTTAAGTATGCACAACTAGCAATAAACGATAGGGCAAATTTCAAAAATCTCTCGATTGAAGATATTCGAGCTATAGATAAAATTTACAAAGTTGGGAAAGAAAATACCAAAAAAGAACTTCTTGATTTTGTAGAAAAAACAAAACCCACAGAAAATCTTAAAAAAATATTCAACATTCTTGAAACAAAGTATGGCCTTAAAGAAGGCTCTGATTTCTTCTTCGACCCCACACTTGCCAGAGGACTTGATTACTACACCAGTACCATTATGGAATTAAAACCTAATGGAAAACCGGAAGAAATGTCAATCGGCGGAGGCGGAAGATATGACAACCTTATCGGAATGTTTGCGGGTAAAGATATTCCGGCTGTCGGATTTTCTTTTGGAATAGATAGACTCATTGAACTTATATGAAATTGCACCTGCCCGAGACAACTCCGAGAATTAAATCTTATATTCTCTTTCTGATTGTCGCTTTTATTTGGGGAGTTGCCGGGCCGGTTATTAAATATACTTTGGGAGGATTTTCTCCCCTGGTTTTTTTGACGTATCGATTTTTTATAGCCGCACTTGCCGCAGTTTTCATTTTCTTACTAACCGGCTTTCATCTTCCAAAAGAGCCGAAAACTTTTTGGCTGGTAATTCTCTACTCTTTCTTGACATCAACCGTTACCCTTGGACTTTTGTTCTTGGGATACGAAAAAACTACGGCATTATACGGAACTTTAATTTCGGCCGCGGGTCCTATCATGGTCGCAATTGCCGGGGTGTGGTTTTTGCAAGAAAGAGTAACAAGACGGGAAATGGTGGGTATTGGAATTGCACTTGCAGGAACCATTGTTACGGTTGTCGGTCCGGTACTGCAAAATGGAGACGGAGAAGTCGGCCTAACCGGAAATCTTTTGGTGTTTGCCTCATTAATAGTCGGCGTGGCAACCGCAGTAATTGGTAAAATCCTTTTAAGGCGAGAGCTTTCGCCTATTTTTCTGACCAATCTTTCTTTTATCGTCGGATTTCTAACAATTTTGCCCGTCGCTCTTTTTTCTCGTCCTCTACCCCAGATACTAGATACCATATACCAGATACCAATTTCCTATCACCTGGGAGTTATTTA
>Ga0209727_1001816_pt1 | contig 16514 bp, 16 predicted proteins | sample RifGroC1_FD_183995 | JGI IMG/M metagenome (GOLD analysis project Ga0209727, IMG submission 183995) | Groundwater microbial communities from Rifle, Colorado, USA - Groundwater C1 (SPAdes) (version 2) | ecosystem: Environmental > Aquatic > Deep subsurface > Groundwater | place: Rifle, Colorado...
GCTGATCACCGGACAAACGCATATCAAGCGGTGATTCGGGATCCTGAAAGGAAAAACCCCTGTCAAAAGTGTAATGATAGGAACTAATCCCCAGATCGAATAATATTCCATCGACCATATCGATCTTCAGATCTTTTAGGGCACGCTCAATATTGACAAAGTTGTCGTTTATGATCGTGAAGAAATCATTATAATTCCCGGTTAGGCAAGTCAGTTTTTTCAAATTTTCCCTTGCAATTTTGACCATCTCACGATCCGCATCCATCCCGACAACATACGCTCCACGCTTTATTAATTCTCCCGAATGGCCTCCAGCTCCTATCGTGGCATCAACTATGATCGGCTTAATTTTTTGAGCTTGATTATTTAAAAGTGCAAACGAACCGAACACTTGGCAAACCTCCTCCAAAAGTACTGGCTTATGTATGATATTTCCATCTTCCCTTACACCATTATTCATTATTCATTATTCAATATTCACATTCTTGAGTGCTGTCATTTCTTCTAATGTCTGTCCTGCATTTTCCTGAACTGTCTGTTCCTTTTCATTCCAAACGGCAGTATCCCAAAGCTCTATGCGATCTCCCAGTCCCAAAAACGTAACGTCTTCGGAAAGTCCTGCATAACCTTTCAAATTACCGGGTATTACAAATCTTCCTTGCGCATCCAAATCGAGTTCGAATGCAGACCCTAAAATAAATCTGTCTGTGTCGCGTACAGCCTTCGTCAGTATCTCTGCTCTTCCTGTTAATTTCGTAAGTAACTTTTTCCAATCTTCAACCGACACGATCACACAACATCCTTCGTACCATTTCGCTATGATCAGCTTCTTCCCAAGTTCGTTTCTATATTTTATCGGTAGTGAAATGCGGTTTTTATCTGTAATTCTTGAAAAATACTGTCCTATCAGCATGATTTATTTGTATCTACAATTTACCACTTTTCACCACTTTACACCATTCTTATACATTTTCACGGGTGTGTCAATACAAAAATAACCCGAAGACAGTAGGAGGATATTAGGATATAAGGATATAAAGATATGAAGATATAAAGAGATAAAAGGATAAAGGGATAAGGGAATTAAGCGATTAAGTGATTAAGGGATTGCGTGATTAGGAGGGAAGGAGGAAGAAGCCGGTGTCGGAGGATTTGTTTTCATTAAGTTCCACCCATTCCCCGTCATCATAAAAACGGATATCACCTGCATCAAATGAACCCGAACTACCGTTCAAAGCTGTGAATATCCCAAATGCTGTATCAATACCGCCGGAGTAATCACCGGGATATCCGATAGTATCCATTGAGACATAAAACATTCCTTGGTTTGGTTTATCCAAAGTATATGTTCCGGCCGGCGTAGTGATCTCAGCTTTTCCCGACTGTAGAAAGAACTCTGTCTCAAATTTTGCAACCAATTTTCCGTTGTCATCCCTAAAACGCAAAACTACATTCCCCCGCTCCACCCCTTCATCATATCTAAACTTCCCCGAAGATTCAGAGCCCAACAGTAGTTCTTTTTCAATATCGTCCTTCGATGCTAATTTTACCGTTCCCGGAACCCCCTGTGTTCTTCCATCCGGTAATTTATAGGTCAATTCATAATCAAGTGTGGCTGAGTCGATCAACATTTTTTGAATTTTTAAAGTTAGCCAATGTCCGTCTTCCGAAGGGGTCAGAAATACCACAGGACGCTTCTCCATGGCAACCTCAGGGGCTATATCATCAAACTCGGCGTCTTCCGTATTTTTTTTGCCATCATTGTTTTTTGTGTAAAAAAATACACCAACGACAGCGGCGATTCCGAACATCAGTATTAATATTGGAAATATCTTTTTCATTGTTTAAAATATTCTATCAAATTATTAAACTATTCAACTATTAGAAAGATATCGGGCATAGATTCTGGACTATGCTGGTATGACGCATCATTTAATTATTAGAATTTGGAAATTGGTATATATTGGAAATTACTTTTCCAGTTTACTGGAAAAGTACTCCTCCAACTTTCCCACCCCAATCCTTTCCTGTTTCGCAGTATCACGGTCACGAACCGTTACAGCATCATCTTTTAATGTATCAAAATCTACGGTTATACACCAGGGTGTTCCTATCTCGTCTTGAGCAAAGTAGCGCTTGCCGATATTTCCACGATCGTCCCAAATACAAGAGTATTTTGTATATAGCATATCGTATATCGCGCGGGCTTTATCGATTAGTTCAGGTTTGTTGGCGAGGAGAGGAAAAACTGCCGCTTTATAGGGAGCAATTTTCGGATCCAATTTCAAAACCATTCTTTCCTTCCCATCCTTATTCTCTTCGGAATAAGCGTCGAATAATACAACCATAAATGATCTGTCCATACCAAAGGCTGGTTCGACAACATGCGGAATGAATTTTCTGCCGGTTGCGGAGTCGGTATATTGAAGATCAACACCGGATTTTTCCATATGGTTTTTCAGATCATAGTCTGTTCTATAAGCCAAGCCATACAATTCCTTATAACCCCAAGGAAAATTATATTCTATATCCTCGGTTCTTTTTGAATAAAACGACCGCTCCTCATCGGTGTGAGCACGCCATCTTAAAGAGGTTTCCTTTATTCCCAGCTCCTTAACCGCCCACTTCCACATTTCACCTCTCCAATATTCAAACACATTTTCCCACTTATCTTTCTCAGGATCGAAGTAATACTCAAATTCACTCAAGGAAAATTGCAAAGTTCTGAAAACAAATTTACCTGGAGTGATCTCATTTCGAAATGCAGGTCCGCTTTGAGCTAAACCGAAAGGCAATTTAGGGGACATAGAAGTTAAAACATTCCTGAAATTCACGAACATTCCCTGAGCCGTTTCACCCCTAAGATATGCTATTGATTTATCACCTGAAATTATTCCTATGCTCGTTTCAAAAAGGTTGTTAAAAACTCTCGGCTTTGTCCAATCAAATTTCTTGCATTTCGGACAGGGGATCTTTTCATGGTTAATTATCTCCTCCATTTTTTTTAGAGGGTACCCTTCAACATTTTCAGTTTTACCCTTTTCCGCAAAATAATCCCCAATTAAATGATCTCCCCTTGTTCTGAAACGGCAAGCTTTACAATCTATCAAAGCTTCGGTAAATCCGGCTACATGACCTGAAGCCTCCCAAACTTTAGGATTCATTAATATATTTGAGTCAATTGGATAGATATTAGATCTTCTGCCTACAAAGAAGTCCCACCACGAATTCTTAATGTTTCTCAAAAGAAGTGTTCCTAACGGACCGTAGTCATAGGTATTTGCCAACCCGCCATATATCTCACTACCCGGAAAAACAAATCCTCGTCTTTTACATAGCGCTGTCACCTTATCCATAAGCGATGCTGCATCATTCGTCATAATGGTAATTATAATCCGTATAATACATTATTTTCCATATGAAGTATTTTAATAGTCTAATATGCTATTATTTCTAAACAATGACTTCAAGAACTCATGACATGGTTGCCTTTGCCTCATTGTTAACTGTTGCTACCTATTACCCTCCCGATTCTTTAAACATCAACACCTCAATATCCTGTCTCATTGGATGCACGATCGGTGCCCTCATTCCCGATATGGATCAGGCAACAAACCGTTTATGGGATTTGCTCCCTGCAGGAAACCTGTTCGGAAAGATCTTCCGCAACCTGATGCTTAGACACCGGACTATATCGCATTCTGTTTTAGGAATTTGGATTTTATATAAAGTATTGGAATTCATTGTTCCGCGAATATTAAACCCCAATTATGTTAATTTGGAGATCGTCATAGCCAGCATACTCATAGGTTTTATATCCCACATCGCAGCCGATATGCTTACAAAAGAAGGTGTACCCCTTCTTTTTCCTCTACCGTTTAAGATCGGTTTCCCACCGTTTGAAAGTCTGAGAATAAAAACGGGAAAATTCATGGAGAATTTCGTGGTTTTTCCAAGTGTGATAATTTATTTGGTATGGTTAGTTTCCACACGACGCAACGAGCTGCTTGCATTAATAAAACTTATCAACAACTAAACTCTAATGTCCCTCATCCAATAATTCCAAACCTTTAATTGGAAGCGCTGTTTGACCCACCCTTCCTTGAATTGAACCGACGACATTTGCTGTTGACGAGACTAATCTTTGCATCTGACCCTCTCTCATTTTCCATATTTTTTCATAGGCGGCTTTTTCTTTAGCGATCTGGTCCTGCATTTCACGATACACCTCCATCATTGCTTCCACTTGCTGACGAAACTCGTGCGAAGTAATATAGTCGTACAATATTTCGGACTTTCCGCCTTTATGTGAAGACACCGCTTTCTCAAAAGCAACATCGAGCAAATTCTTGCGGATTATTGTAGCAACCGGTAAGACTAAGGTAAACGAAACGACCCAAACCCCATTAAGAAGACCAAACCCCGATTCCAGACCCTTAGGTAGGGTTGTAGATATAATTACCGGAACATTCGCCCTTTCCGAACGCAAATCTTCCTTTAGTTTGGCAATCCACGAATCGGTCCAACCTTTAGTTCTTTTTATTTCCCACAAGATCACCCCGCTTGAAAAACCTTTTGGACTTTTGACTATCTGCCTGATATCTGCCCCTTTTATCCCTTTTTCGACAGGCGCAATTTCATCAGAAGGAAATGCGTCTCTCAGCAATGACTCAATATCCAACTCCAATATTTCTCCCTGCAATTGCTGAGAACCAACTTTGGATTTTCTTAAAGCTTCTTCCAACTGCTGTTGTAAACTGGATATCTTCTTTTCGTTCTCAAAATCCTTCAATCTGTGTTCTTCAACGGCACGTCCCAGCACCTCCTCTTCGATCTTTTTCCTTTGTTCATCCAACTGACGTTGAACTTCAAGCGTCAACTCCTTTTCTTTTTCTTCCAGTTTTCTTCTGTCTTCACGTAGTTTTAACTCATTTTCCCGAAGTTCTTCAACTTTCTCACTTTTCTCTGCTAATTGCTTCTCAAGATCCAATATTTCAAGTTTCTTCTTTTCTTCAATTTCACTCTTGATCTTCACTTCTGCATCTTTTCTAACCTTTTCCAATTCTTGGTGATGTTTTTTGGAAATATCGGATTTCACCTCCTCCTCGATCTGGTGACGAATAGCATCGGTCAATTCAAAGGATTTGTCGCAATGGGGACACTTTATGGTATTTGACATATTCTTCATTCCTTAATCAGTACTTATTATACTTGGATGTAAATAAAATTCATGCACAAATAAATTTGAAGTGCTTGTGTCCAAACTCGAAATACGAAGCAAGAAACCCTAAACAAATCTCCATTTACAAAATACAAAATGTTTAAATATTAGATATTTTCAATTTATTTATTGTTTCGAATTTCGATATTCGAATTTCGGATTTTATTTTAACATCTTCTCTCCCACCCTTTTAGAATTTATCTGACGTTCAAGCACCGACTCAATTACTTTATCGGGGTCTATCATAGCCTTTCCACTCGGCCAATAACCAAGTGTGATCAAAACATCGTATATAAACTGCAACCTTAAATTTCTTAACTTTGCTGTCGACTTTATATTTTCCAAATACCCTACCAATATCTTATATAGATCTTCATGTTTTTCGTCTTCCTGAATGATCTTTGAGACAACCTCGATAAAATAGTATGCCAGACTGGTCTTTCTCAAATTTAGCCGTGTCTTGTCATATGGGTCGATCAACTCCGCCTCATTCATCATGATGAAATGATCATTTTTAGTGAATGAATACTTAAGACGCGAAAATATCTCAATATGTCCTCTTTTACGGCTTTTTGGTTTTCTTACACCTTTTGCCAAAAGGAACATTTTTCCGTAATGTTTAGAAAATATTGTCAGAAGCCGATCTGCCTCACCGTAATTTTTTCTTGATAAAATTATTCCCTCAGTGGAGAATGAATGATGAGACATACTCTAATGCCTATTTGCTAGTGCCTTGTGCCTAGCTATATCCTAATCTCCTTATCTATTTTCAATAAAAACTCATTAGATATTTTGCCGTAATTTAATGTATACAAAGAAGTATCTTTTCCCGGCTGTTTTTGTATCATAAGTTTATAGTCCTTACCGATTACAACCGGCACTTTGTACTTAATAATTGCTTTAGCAACCCCCAACGGCCTTACTTCAACATATCCCGCAAAGACAGTCTTTCCGAATTCTTCATACGTATCCTGAACATTCTCCAGCCCTTCAGTACTTATAATTTCGCTTCCCTTTGGAACATAAATTCTCAACCAGTTTGGTAATACGGAATTCAGCCAACCATCCTGCTTTTCAGGATTTTTATATGTGATCTCCAGTGTTTTTTCAATATAACCATCCTTTTTAACCACACCTTGCACAACTTCCTGAGTAACATAAAGATTTGATTTTCTTCCTCCCAAGTTAGCATCGTTGATATATAGATAATCTCCATCATATTCTTTTACATCTCCGGCAACTCCAAACGCCTTTACGGCGGACTGGGCTTCATCATTGAACAAGTAAAACAGAGCGTGCTTCTCGGTAAAGGATTTTATGGCTGCCTCAAAAAGAGCCGGCATTTTCTCATCCGGCTGTCCCAAAGTTGCCGATAGAATAGAGTTCATTAAAGGTCCGATTATTTTTTTTCTGGCGCCATAATTTTCCGGTGCAAAAACGATCTTGCCGGGTTCATTTTCACTCCAAACAACGGCGCCTTCCTGATCTGCAAAACTTTCAAGTTCATATACAACCTGGGGACATTTACATTCTGGAACAATCTCGGTAGAAAAATCTCCGTACCCGGGAACACTAACTTTACCCAAAACTTCAAGAAGGTAAACCAGCATTTGCGTATCGACAGCAATGATCCCGTCAACCTTATCTATCCCCGTCTTTTGCACTTCTTTGGAAAATGTGTCCATAGAAACCTCAAAATCAGGTGACCAGTTCATATCGCGAAGCCGGAAGCGGTTAAGTGCAATATAAATACCCTTCAGGTATTTTGGGAATTGCTCGGGTGCTTTTATCGAAGGCGTATAACGGTCGTCAAGATTGTAAATATCATCAGAAGCTATCGGTTCGAATCTGCCTTTATCAACTCTTGCAATAGAGTATGCCGTTATAAAACCACCCGTCGGACGAAGTTCTTTGTCGTTCTGGAAAAGAACCATATATGTTCTCGGGCTTTCCACTCCCAAAAAATAATCCGACTTTTCCAAAAGTGGTTTGCCTTCAACAATCAGGTCGTTGGTCGTCTCCAATAGCTCTATAGCCCGCACCAAGTTCTCTCTGACTTTTATCCCCCGAAATTCTTCAGGGTATCTATCGGGGTCGATATTTTCGACCTCCGCTGTCAGTAGATCGACCTTCTCAGATAGATCATCTATCTTCGGGACTATATCGGGAATGGTTTTTATAACAAAATCAATTTTATCCTGCGCAGTTCTTACAACACTTGCACTTTCCTGTCCGGCAACTTTAAAACCAAGGATATCAGCATATGGCTTGACTGTATCTAAAAGCAGTTCTCCTGCGTCAACTCCATACAATGAAGCGTTTATCAAATGTTCTCCGTCCTTATAATATGAGCTAACTACAGGAACTGCTTTTACAAAAGAAAGTCTTGAGTATGACCTGTCAAATGATCCTATCTCATTTTTTAGGTTAGTTAGTTCGGTTTTTGAAATATCAAGATCTTTTTGGGCGAAACTATCTTTTAATCTATTTGCTTGGGTTTTCAATTTCAAAGCGTCTTTATAAACACTGTATGACAAAATACCGATAATCGACAATGCAACGAGAAAAAGAAGAAAGAGCGCAAAAAGTATCTTATTAAGTTTTTTATTTTTCCGTCTCATCTTCCCAGGACTATCTGAAACAGTATTCTTTTTTTGGGTTACGATATTGTCACCCGTGTTAATTTTTGGTATAAGAACTGTTTCCATATTAGAGGTCTGATCAACAGCAACCTTTGCATTATACACATCTCCTGATAAATTATCACTTCCTGTTGGAGTAATCTTTGGAATATTTTCCACCCTCTAATCTTACACAATAAAATATTATTAGAAAAGAAGTATTAAACCTTTTTGTGTGCCTTGTTTTTCTGTTTCCAACAGGTGCCTAATTTACACCGCCCCTTTCCCTGAAATCATTACAAATGGAGTTTTAAGCATGATCAAAATATCAAAAACCATAGATCTTTTCCGTGCATAATACGCATCCATCTCGATCCTCTTGTCAAAATTGACCTCGCTTCTGCCATTAACCTGCCAGAAACCGGTAATTCCCGGTTTTACTGTCAGCATTTCCTTCACATATCTTTCCGTTCCCGAAAATCTTTTTTGCTGAGCCTCAAGCTCATCCGGTAAATATGCTCTCGGACCAACAATGCTCATTTCCCCCCTGAAAACATTTATAAGCTGGGGCATCTCATCAATAGAATGTTTCCGGATAAATTTCCCGACTTTGGTTACACGCGGATCTTTTAATGGTTTGTAATTACCGCTTTTCCTTTTTTCAATATAAACCTTTTTATACCTAGGGTCGGTCCTTTCCAAAACATCCGCCTTGACCATCATCGACCTGAATTTATAAAGCCTGAACATCTTGCGGTTTTTCCCAAGCCTTTGCATGTGTTCATTTTCTTTTTCAACAAATACAGGACCCGGAGAGGTTATCTTGATCGCAATTGCCGTCCCGATCATTATTGGAGAAAAAAGAATAAGAAGAACTATAGAGCCCAAAATATCTATCGTTCGTTTAACGGTCTCGTAATTCATAGATCACGAAAGTGGTCACTTTGTATATTCTTTGTAATAGTGTTCCAAATTTGCGTATAAATCCTTTACTTTTTGAGTCTGATCGAGCTTACACACCAACAATCCATCTGCCGTATCGATCACTGCGATGTCAGAGAGTCCAATTACCGCAATCATTTTGCCTTTACTACCAATAATCAAGTTATTTTCGGAATCGATCAACTGAGTCTCACAACCACCTTCTATTATAGATTTTCTTTTTGGTGTTATTAGTGATTTGTAAAAAAGTTCCCATGATATTCCGACATCCTCCCATCCCATATCCGCAGCTATGGTAGCTCGAACATCCCCCGGCAACTTTTCGAAAATTCCATATTCAACCGAGTCTTTATCAAGTGTATGGTAAATTTCTTTCAATACTTTATCCTGCTTCTTCGTTCCCCACGCTTCAACGATTTCCATCAAACTATCATACATCTTAGGTTGGAACTTCTTGTAATGAGAAAGCATAACATCTGTCTTCCAAACGCGATAACCAGTATTAATAAGCCAACCCCCTTCTTTGAATAATTTTTCAGCTAATTCTTTTTCGGGTTTTTCTACATGCTTTTCAATTTGAAGAATATTAAATTCATTAATTCTCCCAATTTTTTTACCTAATCTCACCCAACCGTTGTGAACACTGGGGTATGAAGGTTTAGAATCCACCGATACAATAAGGCCGGTTTTATCAGCAAAATCACCGGCTGCCATAACCGCATCAAGGAAAACCGACTCCCTCGCTATCAAATGTTTTGCCCATGAAATCAGCACAGATTCCCCTGGAAAATATTTATTAACAACGGCGGTTGCCAAACCACATGCCGCTAAAAGATCCTTTCTTTCGGGTTCAGAAATTATATTATGACGTGGAACTTCAGGAGCTTGTTTCCTGATGAAAGAAGTATAGTTTTCTTCGGTTGAAACGAATATTTCTTCAGGCGCAAATTGTTTTCTGAATCTTTGATAGGTTAATTGAAAAAAAGATTTCCCGTTCAGAAAAGGGACAAATTGCTTAGGTGTGGATTTTCTACTTATCGGCCAAAAGCGTGTTCCGTACCCGCCGCAAAATATTACAACTTTCATATTGTAAGGTCTATCTTAACCATTTTTTTTCACTAAGTCCAGAATTTCTTTTTTAAATCTCTCTGTAACAAATCTTTCCGCGTTCTTCTGCAGTACTTTTTTGTCAAAATTCATTTTTTCAAATCTTTTTACTGCTAAAATCAAACTTTCAACATTTTGTTCATCAAAAAATACTCCTGTTTTACCGCCAATAACAGTGTCTTGTGCTCCGCCTTTCTTATAGGCAATTACGGGACATCCGGCAGCTTGGGCTTCTACAGCCGTTATACCGAAATCTTCCTCTTGGGGATAAATGAATCCTTTAGCATTTTGCATTAAAGAAACAACTTCTCCGTCGCTGATAAAACCTGTAAAAATAATATTATTATTCGACTTGTACTTGGATTTATACTTTTTCTCATGACCTCCCGTACCCGCAACCACCAACGTTTTCCCCATTTTGATAAACGCCTCGATCGCCAGATCAACTTTTTTGTAAGGTTCAAGTCGGGAAACGATTAAATAGAAGTTTGTGATTGGTGATTGGTGATTGGTGGTTGGTTTAGAATTTATAATTTGGAATTTATGATTTGTTTCGAATTTCGGATTTCTGATTTCGAATTTTTTTGTGTTTACCGGCGGATATATTATTTCTGACTCTCTCTCATAATATTTTTTTATTCTATTTTGTACTTCGGTAGATATTGCAATCATCATATCCGGTCTCTGCGCGGCTATCTTATCCCAATGTTTTGTGTAAGCCAGAAAAGGTTTTGACAGATACTTGTAAAATGGTATCCACCCCAGATCCGACGGTCTGTCTTTCAGGTACAGATCATACCCGCTCCATAAATAGCGTGTTGGGGTCAAACAGTAGCAGATGTGCTTGGTTTGAGGTTTTGTCAAAATCCCTTTTGCGGCTTCAGAGGTCACGGATATCACAAGGTCGTATCCGTCAAATGAAAATGATTCATAAGCAATAGGTGATAACCACCCAAGAAGTTGATGATGATCTTTCAAAACCGGTATTTTTTGCAAAAAACTTGGTATTACCTTTGGAAAAACACCGGCCCATCCGGCTTTTTCGGGAGAATAAACGGAAGTATAAAGCGGAGCGTCGGGAAACAGTTTATGTAGTGCCAAAAGCACCCTTTCCGCCCCACCAAACTTATTCACCCGATCATATACTATTGCTGTTTTCATTTAAGAACGTCAAAATGACGGTTTTTCAATTTAATTAAAAGCCATATACCAAGTATCATCAAAATTCCGCTAAAAAGTAAATTTTGCATGCTCATAATGTTATTTACAATATAAAATTGGGGAATACCAAAAGCCATGTGAGACAGAACTGATGCAATAATAAAATTTCTAAAAGTTACACCGATAACACCGGAACCATAATATATTCCTTCCAAAATTGTTGATCCCAGAATAACTCGGTATAAAAAGACCGTTTCGATTTCACGTTTTTTTCTAACTTTTATTTTTAATATTCTGTCAACAACTCCTCTATCAAAGAGTTTATTTAAAACCCACACTCCATATTTTTTCCCCAAATGGTAATCAATAATTCCCGCAACTATACTCCCCGCAAAATCTATCAAATACGCGTTAATCCAACCGATAAAAGGAATTGCACCCAATGTTACCAAACCACCCGTTAACGGAGGCCAGATAGTGCCGATGATCTTAAACAGAAACAAATACAAAACGAATTTTAAGGGGTTTTCCTGCGACCAATAGCTGACTATTTCAAAATATGGTGATTTAAGAAACAGCAAGTATCCCCAAAAAGTGATAATTGTTATCGTAATAATGATCAGATTATTTTTAATATTTATATCTTTTAAGAAATGCATATTCGAAAAGCTTTCGGAATAAACTACATATGAATTATATACTCCTCTTACTTGAGTTTGAAACTCTTCGTTAGAGATTATATATCCAAAACTCTCGTCCCGCTTTTCGGGTCTCGATTGTTTGACTATAATATACTTTATGTGGTTTTGGCTTTCATTGACAGCGGGCATTGCTTCTGCAAGCGAAAAATTGTTGAACAGGATCGCACTCAAAGATAAAAGCAACGTCCTTGCATATTCTTTTCTTTATATATCGGCTATAAGTTTGATCTCTTTCAAATTCTCTCTCCCGGTTACAAACATTCAATTTAAAGTAGATTTACTTATACTTGTCATTATTCAGGCGGTTTTTTGGTCACTAGGAACTCTGTTTTCTTTTGCCGCCCAAACCAATACGGACGTATCGCTTTCTATGATCATATCTCGTTCGAGAATGCTTTGGATGGTGCCTCTCGGTATATATATTCTTGGTGAACAACCTTCAACAGTATCATTTTCGGGAATGTTGATCATTTTCCTGGGTCTCCTTCTTCTTTTTTACAAAACCGAATTCCATAAGCATAAAGGTGTTCATTTTATGACCCTGGGAAGTATATTTGTGGCTTTTGGATCGACCATTAATGCCCTACTGGTAAGAAACTACCTGACCCCTCCCCAAACAACATTCATAACCATGTTCAGCCAGTCTTTAATATTTCTAATACTGCTTCTGATCAGGAAAAATTCCGTCGAGAAACTAAAAAGCACTTTAACAACCACTTGGTATATTATTATCACCGCAGCTTCGATCGAAACATTTGCGTTTTTTGGTTTAAATAAGGCATTTCAGCTTGGGAACGCGTCCATCGCAACTGCCGTGTATCTGGCTATGACAATAACAACCGTATGGGGAGGTATCATATTCCTGAAGGAAAGAGATAACATTCCAAGAAAGATAATAAGTAGCGCTCTCGTTACAATCGGGATAATCGTCATCAAGCTATTTTCTTAACTGATTTTAAACATCTCCGGAAATTTCAACTGAGCTAATCTTATAAACGCAATTGTGTCGGGTGAACAAATATTTCCATCTTTTATAAAATCATCAATTTTAGCAATTGGAACATGCACCACGTCAATATCCTCGTTTTCATCTAATCTTTGTTCATACCTTTCAGTTAAACCACCAGCTAAAAATCCGAAAACTTTATATGTATCTTTCGATGGTTCTCCATATAAAGTTCCCAAAAGTATCATTTTATCTGTCTTATATCCCGTTTCTTCTTCAAGCTCCATCACTGCATTTTCCTCTGTGGTATATTCCGGTTTAATTCTCCCAGCCGGAAGTTCAATAATGACATCACCCGCTCCATGTTTATATTGTTTTACAAAAACAATATCTCCTTCTTTTGTGACAGGCACTACCATCGCCACATCACCAACCTTCGACAGATAATAATCATCAACAATATTTCCATTGGGTAATTTTATTTTATGTTTATATAGGGGGAACCAAGGACTTGGAGAAATATCCTCTTCCTCCAAAAGTTCCCACTTTTTTAGTTTTTTTACCATATTAATTTCAAACTCTCTTTAATATTTTCCTTATGATCAAAAGCCAACCTTTCCGGAAGACTGTCGATTTGAAACCATTCACATTCAAGCGCGTCATCAGATGGTGCAACATTGCCTTCATACTCCGAAACATAATAAACAAAATTTACAACTTGCTTTGGATGTCGTGAAGGGTCGCTATTACAAAACATAAATTTCATAGTCGTTACAGTAAGCCCTGTCTCCTCCTTGACCTCTCTTTTCAGGGCATCCTCTATAGTTTCATCCCATCCAACATAACCCCCTGGTGTTCCCCAATATCCTTTGTATAGTTCAGATCCTCTTTTGATAAGTAAAATCTTCTTGTCTTTAATAATAATCGCATCTACAGACATCCCACGATTGCCAAACCGCCCGCAATGCAGACACTGCTCTTCATTTTTTAGTAATTTCATGCAAATATATTCTGTTTGCTGTTTAATGTTTATTGTTTTCTGATTATTGCCTTTTTAGAAATTAGTAATTAGTAATTAGAAATTTCCACCATTCCCCATCCTGTCTGCCACTTTCTACTTGCTACCTGCTACTTGCTACATGCTACGTTTTTATATACCTGAAGCGTTTCTTCCGCCATTTTTTTCCAGGAATATTTCTCTATATGTTTTTGTGCATTTCTAGTGTACTTCTGTTTATCTACCCTACTCATATTGCATATCGAATATAGTGCTCCTGAAATTGACTCCATATTTCTCGGATCAAAGTAAAATGCGTGAAAATCATATATTTCTTTAAAAACCGGGATATTTGAGCAGGCAAGCATTGTTCCCATTGATATCGCTTCTAAACCTTGCAAACCAAAGCCCTCTGATAAAGAGGGGTATACAAATCCAAGTGAATTTTTATACATTATCGGCAGGTCTTCATCTTTTACATATCCGACAAGTTTTACATACATGGATGCTCCGATGTCATTTATATAGTTTTCCAGCCTTTCAATAAAAAAATCCTTCAATCCGGCAATTACAAATATTGCATTGATTTTTTTGGTTTCATTAATGTCCTTGATCGCTCTTACTACAATCTCCAGATTTTTATGTGGATGGGCGTTTCCGATATAAAAAAAATAATCTTTATTTACTAGGCCATAGTTTGAAATAACCGACAACTCTCCTCTCAGTCTGGATGTTAAAAGATCTTTAAAATCATAACCTTCATACGTAACAATGATCTTTTGTATAGAAAGATTATAATAGTTGGCAAGATCTGTTGCCGTAGTTTTACTTGGAACCATTATTTTCACTGCATTTTTCACTGCTATTTTCGCAACGAGTAAAAAGGGTATTCTTTTTAAGAAATATAAAGGTAACGGAAGTTTTGAAGCATTTATACCCCGTCTTTGCATTGTCAGATCGTGTACAGTCAAAACATATTTACCTGAATATAATATGGGTACATTTATATGTGGAAAATGTACAAGATTGGGTTTATATTTTCTAATTATCGATGGTAACAATAATTGTTCACGCAATGTATAGTGAGGAATATTGACCAATACCTTTTTCCAATTATCCGGAACAGCTAAAGTATCGTAGTATTTTTTTTTCAGGAGAATGACATATTCATTTGATTTGCCGGTTTTACTAGTAATAGATAACGACTTAAGACCCTCGATCAGCTGAATTAAATATCGTCCTATACCGGTATTTTCAAGTCCATACATTCGCGCATCAACAAGTATTATCATTTAAATAGTATCAATTTTATTATTCTCAAAAATTTTAGCGCTTTAATCCCAATCAGAACAATATAATTTAATATTAATGAGTATCTGTCCCAAAGCCTCTTACGATAAAACATTTCCATCGAATCCACCCCCGATAGTCGATACTTTAACTTATCGTTAAAACTTATATATTTTTTGCTTTTTCTGTTTTTCCCTTTCGTAGCTCCCTTAATATGTACGATCGATACTTCAGGATAATATACGATTTTGTATCCTAAATTTTTTATTTTCCAAGAAAGGTCTATATCCTCTCCGTCTAAAAAATAATCTTCTTCAAACCATCCGACTTTATCAAGAATATTTTTTGTCGTAAGAAAAAACGCACCTTGGAGAGCGTCGACCTCATGAATTTTGTCGTCTGGAATATAACCATACCAATACTTTGCAAACAATTTTGATCTTGGAAATATTCTGTCAAGTTTAAGAAAAAGATGAACCAATCCGATCCAAGGAGTAATAAATGACCTGCGCGCATCCTTATCCAAAGATCCGTCAGGAAGTATCAATTTACATCCCAATGCGCCAAGTTTGTGTTTTTTTAGGTATCCTAAGGATCCGGACAGAGTACCCGCAGGAACCACTGTGTCGGTATTCAAAAATAATACGTATTCCGAATTAACAATATCTTTTGCAAAATTATTTCCTATCGCAAAACCCAAATTTTCGCCTGTTTCGAAAATCTTTACCCATTTATATTTTTTTCTGACAAATTCAACCGAATCATCCTCCGATCCATTATCAATAACGACTACCTCAAAATATATTTCGTTTATTACCTTTTCCAGCGACCGTAAACAACCGTCTAAAAGTTCTCGCGTATTGTAGTTAAGGATGATTATTGATAATTCCGGTTTTTTCATTTTGTCATATCCTTGTATATTGGTTCATGCATTGCAACGATCGATTTCCAATCAAAATATTTTCTGACATGCTCTCTTGCATTCCTGCCTATTTTTAATGCCAAATCCTTATCTTCCAAAAGCCTCTTAGCTTTTTTTGCCATTTCCGACGGACCATCTGCAATGAAGACATTCTCTCCGTCAGTGACATTCAGTCCGGCAATTCCTGTGCTTGTGGAAATTACAGGAAGTCCGGCCGCCATAGCTTCCAGTATCTTTATTCTTGTCCCTCCTCCGCCTTCGATCGGTGTGATCATAACACCCGCCGATGAATACGCCTTACGCGCGTCTTCAATATTTTCTGTCACGATTATATCGCTGTCATCTTGGCTTCTTTTGATAATCCAATCCGGCATTTTTCTTCCAACGATCCAGACCTTTACCTTTGACGAATATATCTCTTTTAGTTTAGGCCACACTTTATTCAAAAGTATCTTAACTGCCTCCTGATTTTGAAGCCACTCAAAATTAGATACTCCGTAAAGAATTCTTAACGGGTAATATTTTTTAGTTTTAATTTCATTATAGTAACTGCAGTCAACTCCGTTCGGAATAATACCGATCTTATTTTTTGGAAGAAGTTTTTGC
>Ga0209727_1001821_pt1 | contig 16463 bp, 26 predicted proteins | sample RifGroC1_FD_183995 | JGI IMG/M metagenome (GOLD analysis project Ga0209727, IMG submission 183995) | Groundwater microbial communities from Rifle, Colorado, USA - Groundwater C1 (SPAdes) (version 2) | ecosystem: Environmental > Aquatic > Deep subsurface > Groundwater | place: Rifle, Colorado...
AGTAGCCCCGGCCGCTGACGGCCGGGGCGAACCGTTCCTTGCAAACAAACAACAATGGCCAAGAAAACAGAAACAAATCAGAGGATAAGAATCAAGCTTAAAGCTTATGATAACAAGATTATCGACAAGTCTGCCCAGCAGATTGTTGAGACTATTGAACGCTACGGCGGTAAGCCAATAGGTCCCGTGCCATTGCCGACTGAGATACATAAATACACAGTTAATCGATCCTCTTTTATTGATAAGAATTCCAGAGAACAGTTCGAGATGCGAATTCACAAGAGGATTATTGATATTAGTACGCCGACTCCAAAGATTATTGATTCCTTGATGAATCTAAGTCTTCCATCCGGAGTCGATATCGAAATTAAAATGTAATAATTTGTCCTAAATCGAAACATGGTACAAGAAAAAAGTGATTTCAATTTAGCTCCTAGTGTAGAGTCAGACCGAATGTCTGTCGAAGAAAAGGATAAGCGCCTGCACGAGTTTGTTGCAGGTCTTACACCAGAAGAACGTGAGCGAATGAGGAAAATGTTGGAAGTGATTCTAGCCGAAGACCCGTGCCAATAATTAGGAGATTGCTGGCTTATTGCTTTACTTTCGTCATTAGTATATAGTGGCGAAGCCTAAGGTAATAATGTTTTTGGTAGAATTTATCCGGCAAACCCTGAGTTTATCGAAGGGACCGGTTTCTAAAAATTCACTGAATATCATTATTGTCTTTGTAAAAACGACGGTTTCAAAAGATTAAATAAGCCAATACAAAGGATTTAGTAAACGGTGATTGCCGGCTATTTCCGGCTTTTTTGTTGAAATAAGATGAAATCTATTATAGGCAAAAAATTAGGCATGTCCCAGTATTTCAAAGAGGATGGGACGGTTATCCCGGTAACAGTTGTAGAGATACAGCCTAACGTTGTTGTACAAGTTAAAACGTTTGACAAGGATGGCTATGAAGCTATGCAGATTGGTTATGGTATGAGGAACAAACAGACCAAGGCCATCAAGAATCATGCTAAAGGTCTTGGTTCTTTTGCCAATTTTAAAGAATTTGAGGGTTTAAAAAATGGCGAGAAAGAAGCAGTCGTGGGTGGTAAATTTGATGCCAGCTTATTTGAAGCCGGTGAGGTAGTCAGAGTTACTGGTATATCAAAAGGTAAGGGTTTCGCCGGTGCAGTTAAAAGACACGGTTTTCATGGTATGCCCGCGAGCCATGGTCATAAGGCTGTCATGCGTCATGTCGGTTCTATCGGTCAGAGATTTCCTCAGCATACATTAAAAGGCCTAAGAATGGCTGGTAGAATGGGTGCGGTTAAAACGACTACGAGAGGATTGAAGATCGTTAATATAGATTTAGAAAAAAATACTATTGCAATAAAAGGAGCTATACCTGGAAATAATGGTGGCACAGTTATTATAAATTCTGCTAAATAATTCATGGAGACTAATCTGTACAATCAGAAGGGTGATAATATTGGGAAGATCAAATTACCTGATTCAATCTTTGGTTTGAAATTGAATATGGATCTGCTCTATCAAGTGGTTACGGCACAAAGAGCTAACAAAAGACAGATTATTGCACATGCGAAAGGTAGAAATGAAGTTCGTGGTGGAGGTAAAAAGCCATGGCGTCAAAAGGGAACCGGCAGGGCAAGACACGGATCTATAAGATCTCCGATATGGAAGGGCGGAGGCGTAACCCATGGTCCGTTGAAAGAAAAAATTTATAAAAAAGATATAAATCGTAAAATGGCTCGCAAAGCGCTCCTAGTTGCCTTGGCATCTAAGTTAATAGATAATAACTTATTTATCGTAGATTCTATTAAGTTGGAGCATCCGAAAACTAAAGAGATAGTCACAATTTTTAAAAACATTTCAAGAAATTATCCCGATAAGAGGATGAGTAATACGCTTCTAGTATTGCCGACTAATGATAAAGATTTTGTAAGAGCGACAAACAACTTGAAAAATCTTAGTGTTATCGAGGCCAGAAATTTAAGTACGCTGGATGCCGTATCATACAAGAACTTACTTTTCATTAAAGATTCAATAGGGGTCTTGGAAAAAATGTCAGTCAAGAATTAATATGAAATTAAATCCATTTGCAAAAAATACCAAGCCGAATAACAAAGCTCCTAAGAAGGAAGTTGCTTCTGCCGTAGAAGAAGTGTCTACGCAAAAATTAACAGGACCGGCTATAAATTATTCTGCCGGCGCTTATAGGGTTTTAAAGAATTTTTACATCAGCGAAAAAGCGTCTCTTCTGGCGGTCAATAATCAATATGTGTTTATGGTGGGAAGAGATACTAATAAAGCTGAAATCTGTAAGAATGTAGAGAAGATTTTCAATGTTAAGGTAAAAGATATTAAGATCATTAATTTACCAAGTAAGATTAGAAATGTTGGCCGACACTCTGGTGTTAAGCCTGGATTTAAAAAGGCGATTGTAATTCTAAAAGAAGGATATTCAATTGAGCAGGCTAAGGCATAATATTTAGCACAAGATGAAAAACTATAATCCCACAACTCCGTCTAGAAGACACATGAAAGGCTACGATTTTTCAGGTCTGACTAAGATCGCACCTTTGAAGTCTAAGAAATATGGAATTGTAAAGTCTACGGGAAGAAATAGCAGCGGTATTGTTACCAGCTATCATAGGGGCGGTGGAGTCAAGAGACTTTTTAGAGAAATTGATTTTAAACAGTTAAAACTAGATGTTCCAGCAAAGGTGTTTTCTATCGAATATGATCCCAATAGAACTGCAAGAATTGCAAGGCTTCACTTTATTGACGGAGATAAGAGATATATTATTGCACCCGAAGGTTTAAAGGTGGGTGATCCAGTTATTGTTTCAGAGAAAGCTCCCATAAAATTAGGCAATCGAATGAAGTTAAAGAATATTCCACAAGGTACGATCGTCCATAATGTTGAATTATTTCCTGGACAAGGTGGAAAAACAGTAAGATCGGCTGGTAGTGGTGCAACTGTTTTAGCTAGTGATGTCGGAATGATCCATTTGGTCATGCCTTCCTCTGAAGTAAGAATGGTTTCCGAAAATTGTTATGCATCAATTGGGCAGGTTTCAAATCAAGAGCATGGCACAGTTGTTCTTGGTAAGGCCGGAAGATCAAGATGGCTCAACAAAAGACCCAAAGTCAGAGGAACGGCTATGAATCCAGTTGATCATCCATATGGTGGAGGAGAGGGCCGACAAGGTCGCGGTACACGAAGACCAAAAACTAGACAAGGCAAGATTACTGGTGGTCACAAGACCAGGAATCGCAAGAAAAAGTCATCAAAATTTGTGGTAAGAAGACGGATTAAATAATTAATAAGCAATTATGTCACGATCGCTAAAAAAAGGACCATACGTTGACCAAAAACTCCTGAAGAAGGTAGCAGCTTTAAGGGCCGGCGAAAAGACCATTATTAAGACTTGGGCCAGAGCTTGTACGATTGTGCCTGAGATGATAGGCTTCACCTTCGGCGTTCATAATGGCAAGGTTCACCTTCCAGTTTTAGTATCTGAAGATATGGTTGGCCATAAATTGGGTGAGTTTTCTATGACTAAGAAGTTTTCAAGACATGGCGGTAAGATGCAAAGAGAATTAGAATCTGCCCAGAAACAGAAAGAATTAGATGCAGCTAAAGCAGCACCGACGGCCGAGGCTAAGAAATAATTTTAAACAAAGGAAATGGAAGTTAAATCAAAAACAAATAATTTACGATTAGCTCCACGAAAGGTGAGAGCGGTGGTAAATTTAATCCGAGGCAAGGGCGTAAATGAGGCCTTAGATCAGCTGGAGTTTTTGATTAGAAGACCGTCCAGTCCAGTCATTAAATTAGTTAAATCGGCCATTGCTAATGCCGAGAATAATTTCCATCTTGTCAGGGAAAACTTATTTATAAAAGAAATTAAAGTTGACGAAGGTGTAAAATTAAAGAGATTTATGCCACGAGGATTTGGTAGGGCTTCTACCATTCAGAAGAAAACTAGCCATATCACTTTAGTCCTGGACGAAAGAGTTGCCGGTCTTAAGAGATCCGAAGTCGATAAGCAGAAAAAAGATAAGATATTAAAAACCGATAAGATTAATAATGAAGATAAAAAGCCAGAGATTAAGAAAGAAATTGGTCAAAAATCGGTCAACAAAGGTTTTGTTAAGAAAATGTTTCAGAGAAAATCAATTTAAATATTATGGGTCATAAAATATCACCAGTATCATTTAGAGTAGGAATTCAAAGGGATTGGTCATCTCGTTGGTTTGGTACCTCTAAATATATTCCTCTATTGAAGGACGATGTTGCCGTAAGAGATTACTTAGAGAAGAAACTAAAGGGTATGTCCGTTGACAGAGTTGAGATTGAGAGAGGTACCGATCTCTTGAACGTACTAATTTTCAGTTCTCGTCCTGGATTATTGATAGGCCGTGGCGGATCTGGTATTGAGGACTTAAAGAAAGCTCTAGTCAAACTTTTAAGAAAGAAAGTTAGTATCAGAATTGAGATACAAGAAATTAAGAATCCCGAATCTTCGGCTGCAATTATGGCCGAATCAATTATTGATCAGATTGAAAAGAGAATCCCGTTCAGAAGAGTTATGAAGCAGACCCTGTCCAAAATAATGGCTAGCCGTGGGGTTAAGGGTGCTAAAATCTTGATGGGCGGAAGACTTGACGGAGCTGAGATAGCACGAACAGAACATTTGGAAGAAGGCAGTTTACCATTGTCATCGCTAAGAGCTGAGATCGATTACGCTAAAAAGACAGCCCGTACCACATATGGTGCAATTGGCGTTAAGGTGTGGATTTATAAGGGCTTAAATTTTGATAAAAAATAATTATGTTACAGCCAAGCAGAGTAAAACATTCGAAAGTGCATAAGGGCAGAAGGCGATTTGATAAAGTGGCTACAAGAGGCACGACTCTTAGCTTTGGCGCATTTGGACTGAAGTCAGACGAATCATATTGGCTAAAAGCGAATCAACTTGAATCTGCACGAAGAGTTATTGCTAGATATCTACAGAGAGGCGGAAAACTTTGGATTAGAATATTTCCTTCTAAACCAAGAACGGCAAGAAGTCCAGAACTTGGTATGGGTGGTGGTCGTGGAGCATTAGATCATTTCGTTTTTCCGGTTGAAGCTGGTCGTATTATTTTCGAAATTGATGGAATCTCGGCAGATCAGGCCAGAGAAGCTCTAAAGTTGGGTGCCCATAAGTTGCCAATTAAAACTAGAATTGTAAGTAGATAACATGTCAAAAAATATTGCAAAAAATTTATCAGAGCAGGAATTAAGGAAGATGCTTGATGATCTCAAAGCAAAGTTAATGCAATTAAGTTTTGATTTGGCCGACAAGAAATTAAAAGATACATCACAAATAGGCAAGGCCAAGAAAGAGATTGCCAGGATATTGACTGAGCTTAAATTAAAAAAGATTTAACATGGAAAAATCAATTATCAAAAAGAGGATCTTAAAAGGCGTTGTTGTCTCTGATAAGATGCAGAAGACAGTTGTAGTTGAAGTCAAAAGATTAAAAATGCATCCCAAATATAAGAAATACTTTAAGATGAGCAGTAAATTTAAAGCTCATAATCCTGATAATTCTTTTCATACTGGAGATAATGTTTTGATTCAAGAGACAAGTCCAATGTCTAAAGATAAGAGATGGCTTGTGATCGGTAAGATTGAGAGCGGAAAAGAAAAGCAAAATTAATTGTAAACAAATATTATGTTACAGCTTAGATCAATAGTTGATGTGGCAGACAATTCAGGGGCTAAAAGGGTCGGCGTATTTAAGGTTCTTGGCGGATCCAGGAAAAGATACGCAGAGATTGGCGATATTGTCGTTGTTTCAGTTAAGGTTGCCGAACCAAGGAAAGCTATAAAGAAAAAAGAAGTATTGAAGGCTCTTGTAGTTAGACAAAAGAAAGCCTATCGAAGAAAAGACGGAAGCTATATCAGGTTTGACGAGAATGCAGTAGTAATTCTTGATGGTATAGAACCAAAGGGAGGTAGAATTTTCGGTCCAATTCCTAGAGAAATAAAAGAAAAAGGCTTTACGACGATTGCATCGTTAGCCTCGGAAGTTGTTTAAATAAAAATATGAGAATCAAAAAAGGAGACAATGTAATAATGTTATCAGGCAAAGATCGTGGCAAAAAAGGCAAAGTTCTTGCTGTTTTTCCTGAAATCAATAAAGCCGATGTTGAGGGATTAAATTTAATTAAGAAGGCAGTGAAAGCAAGACAGCAAGGTCAAAAGGGTCAAGTCATACACAAGGAAAGAGCCGTTAGTATTTCAAGTCTTGGTATGATTTGTAAGTCATGTAGCAGGGTCACTCGAATTGGATATCGGATTGAGGGTGACAACAAGGTCAGAATTTGTAAAAAATGTGAGGCGGAGATATAGGCTTTCCAAATCTTTAAATATCTGTATAATATAGCGTTATATTCTTTAAACCATGAATAGACTAATCGAAAAATATAGAAAAGAAGTAAAACCGGCTCTGCAGGCTGAGTTTAAGATTAAAAATACTATGGCCGTTCCCAAGATTGAAAAAGTTATAATCAATACGGGTATTGGCAGATTACTTAAGGATTCTAAGGCTATAGAAAAAGTAGAGAGAGACTTATCGGTTCTTTCCGGCCAGAAGCCAGTTTACAGAAAGGCCAAAAAATCTATCTCTGGTTTTAAAATTAGAGAAGGCATGGATATAGGATTGTCGGTTACATTAAGAGGTAAGAGAATGTATGATTTTATTGACAGATTAATTTCGGTGGCATTACCAAGATCAAAGGACTTCCGAGGTATTAATATGGCTAATTTTGATAAAGCTGGTAATCTGAATTTAGGTATAAAAGAGCAGAGCATATTTCCGGAAGTTAACTACGAAACATTGAAAGATATCTTCGGATTACAGTTAACAGTAGTAACCAATGCCGGTAATCGTGATTTAGGTATTAAGTTACTTAGATCTATGGGCTTCCCAATTAAGAAATAAACAAAGAATAATGCCTAAGAAATCAACAATTGCAAGATCGAATAAGAAGCCAAAGTTTTCTTCGCGCGCCGTAAAAAGATGTTTTATATGTGGAAGAAAACCTGGCTATATTGGTAAGTTCGGAATTTGTCGAATCCATTTCAGGGAATTGGCAAGTGCAGGACTTTTACCAGGCGTTAAGAAATCAAGTTGGTAGGCAGAACGAAAGACTATAAAATAAATAAAATATACATATGGATCCAGTGATAGACATGTTAATAAGAATTAAGAACGCCCAAGCCGTTAAGAAGGAGCAGGTTTCGGTTCCTTATTCTGGGATGAAGTTGGCAATTGCTAAAGTGCTAAAAGATTCTGAGTTTATACAAGATTACGAAAAAAAATCAAAGAAAATAAAAAACACTGAACGCGACAATATTATTGTTACGTTAAAATACAACGAGAAAGATGCTGCGATAAATGATATTAAAGTTGTTTCCAGGCCTTCTCGCCGCATGTATATGAAAGCTAAAGATATTAAACTAGTCAGATCTGGCTATGGAATTGGTATTATATCTACGCCAAAGGGAATTATGAGTTCAATTGAAGCACGAAAGAGCAAATTGGGTGGAGAAATTATTTGTGAAATTTGGTAGTTGCGAAGAGATAACTATAATCAAATGTCAAAAGTTGGAAAAAAACAAATTAATATTCCCAGTGGCGTTGAGATCAAACTTAACGGGAATTTAATTACAGTCAAAGGCCCCAAGGGTGAGCTTAAGAACACGTTCTCGGATTCTTTGATGATCGAAATTAAAGATAATATATTACAAATCTCTCCTAGCGGTATTGTTAAGAAAATGAAAGGAGAGGTTTTCGCTTTTTGGGGGTTAAGTCGTGCTTTGATTCAGAACATGATCTTGGGTGTTACTGATGGCTTTGAAAAGAGTCTAGATTTCCAGGGAGTGGGTTATAAAGCAGTGGTCAAGGGAAACGATCTAGTGCTTGAACTTGGCTACTCTCACCCAATAACAGTTGTTGCTCCAGATGGTATTGCATTCAGAGTAGAAAAGAATTCAATTAAGGTGGCGGGCATCGACAAAGATCTAGTTGGTAGAATTGCTGCACAAATTAGATCAAAACGAAAGCCGGAACCATATCAGGGAAGCGGAGTTAAATATAGTAATGAAGTATTAAGAAGAAAGGCTGGCAAGAAAGCCGCATCGACTGCCTAATAAAAACATGCAAAGAACAAAATTAGAAAAAAGAATAAGCAGGCACAAAAAGGTCAGATCTAAGATTTTTGGTACCAAAGAAAGACCAAGAGTCGCAGTCTATAGGAGTAATAGAAATATTATTGTTCAATTTATTGATGATCAGACCAATAAGACTGTTCTCGGTAGTAAAGTTTTGGAAGTAATAAAATTAAAAGGTAGTAAGTCTGAGAAATCTTCAAATCTAGGCGAAGTACTTGCTAAAAAGGCAATTGAAAAAGGTATTAGCGAAATTGTTTTCGATAGGGGAGGTTTTCAATTTCATGGTCGTGTTAAAGCATTAGCTGACGGTTTAAAGAAAGGTGGTCTTAAATTTTAATCATGGAAGATACTAAAATAAATGATCCGGTAGTTTCACCAGCAGCTCCAACTATTCAGGGCGGTAATTTTAATCAGGGTCAGAGAAACTTTGATGGGCGCAGGCCATTTAACAGAGGTGGCAGACCCAATAACCGTGGACCAAGACGAGAACAAGTTAAAGCCGAATACGAGCAGAAGGTTTTAGATATTGCTAGGGTACAACCAAGCTAAAAAAACATTAGTAAAAGTTCCAATCGTTGATGGTACGATCCCTTATCAAGTTAATGCTAAATATAACAGCGCTGTCGTTGTACTGAAGCCCGCAAGGGGTGGCGTCAAAGCTGGTGGTCCAGTTCGTGTGGTTGCGAAACTTGCTGGCATAACTAGTCTAACAGGTAAGTTGACCGAGAGGACAAACAATAAGATAAATATCGCAATGGCGACTATCAAGGCTCTTCAGATGCTACGAATTAAAGAATTAAAGAAATAATATGGATCTATCAAGATTAAAACCAAATACACCCAGAAAATCCCAAAAACGTGTAGGCCGAGGTGGTAAAAGAGGTACTTTTTCTGGCCATGGATCAAAGGGACAAAAATCAAGAGCTGGCGCTAGTGTTAAGCCTGGTTTTCGAGGTGGCGACAATCGTTTGTGGCAATTATTCCCAAAGCAGAGAGGTGCCACAAAAAAGCCTGGCAATTCAAGCCCACACATGAAGCATCGTTTCTTTCAGCTGAGGAAGGAAAAGGGATCCATAGTTAATCTTTTTGATCTCAATAAATTTAAATCAGGCGAGAAAATTACTCCTAAATTATTACTTGAATCCGGATTAGTTTATAATATAAAGAGGGGCGTTAAAATACTTGGCAATGGTGAACTAAAAAATAAGTTATCGTTTGAGGGTTTAAAGATATCGAAGACGGCTCAGTCAAAAATAGAGAAGGCGGGTGGCACAGTCACAAAATAATATTTATAAGTTGAATAAGCTTCTACAAATATTTAAAAAACCCGATCTAAGGAATAAGATCCTTTTTATTTTGGGATTATTGATTATCTCGAGGATAGTATCAAACATTCCAATTCCGGCACTAGATAGTCTTAAGTTAAAAGAATTCTTTTCTCAGAATCAGTTTTTCGGTTTGGTCAGTGCCTTTACGGGCGGTTCGTTATCTTCCTTGTCGATCGGTATGCTTGGTTTAGGTCCATATATAACCGGATCCATTATTATGCAGTTATTGACCATGATTTTCCCGTCACTTGAGCAGATGTATAAATATGACGGCGAGGCTGGTAGGATGAGATTCAATCAATATTCTAGATTATTAACCGTACCTTTGGCGGCATTGCAGGGTTATAGTTTTCTAATACTTCTTTCTCGACAGAATATCATAGGCACACTCTCATCACTTGATTGGATTGCAGCGATAGCGGCAATTATAGCCAGTAGCTTGTTCTTAATGTGGCTTGGAGAATTGATAACCGAGAAAAATCTTGGTAATGGCGTATCGCTGTTGATTTTGGCTGGCATTGTATCCGGATTTCCAAGGAGTATTCAGCAGTCGTTGTTTACATATGATGCAACTCAGTTCTTTACTTATCTAGGATTTATTATTGTTGCTTTGATTGTTATCGTTGGGGTGGTCTATATATCCGAGGCTCAAAGAAACATTCCTGTTAACTATGCTCGTCGAGTACGAGGTATGCGTGTCTATGGTGGTGTTTCCACATATTTACCAATGCGTGTTAATAATGCCGGCGTGATCCCGATTATTTTTGCACTGTCATTGCTATTATTGCCTGGTATGGCTGCTAATTTCTTTGCAGGATCAAGTGTAGTATTTGTGGCAACGATTGCCCGATATGTGCAAAATTTTATCCAGAATCAATGGATTTATGACGGCTTCTATTTCTTATTAGTGGTTTTGTTTACGTATTTCTATACTGCCGTTACTTTTGATCCAAAATCAATATCAGAGAATGTCCAAAAACAGGGAGGCTATATTCCGGGCATAAGACCGGGAGCTATGACTGCTCAGTTTCTTAATCATTTGCTTAACAGGGTTACATTAGTTGGGGCTATATTTTTGGGCTTAATAGCAATTTTGCCAAACGTTGTGCGTGGTTTTACCGGAATTTCAACATTTGCCATCGGAGGAACTTCTATTTTGATTGTTGTCTCGGTAGCTCTCGAAATAATGAAGCAAGTTGATGCTCAATTGAGCATGTATGAATACTAACCACGGGATTAAAAAAGGCTCCGACATAGTCGGAGCCTTTTTTGTTGACAAATTCCAAGTAAGATAGTATTATATCGTCAGTTGTTTGTAGGGAAGACTGGATTATATGGCATCATCTTTGAGAGATGTACCTAGGCGATACATAGATAAACGTCCCATAAATCGTGTTTCTAATTTGGCTCGGTTTGATACTGTAGTTTTTATTCCAGCTTCTGGCCGCATAGAAGTTTGGCGTTATCGAGAGGGTTCTTATATTGGTACCAAGAAGATTATCTATTCGGAGAGTGGTTTCGAATGGATCAAAGATAAGACGCAATTTTTATGGGTGGTTAAGCTTATGGGCTGGACTGCTGATCTATTTGTACCGCAAATGGAGAGCAACTTTCCTTCAGGTTACTGGGGAATGCGATTTAGATAGTTAGCCCTTCGGGGCTTTTTGATTACTATGAAAGATGATATTATCAGGCTATGAATGGCAATCAAAAAATACTTGTATTATTAATCGGTCCGCCTGGATGTGGCAAGGGCACGCAAGCGGAATTGCTATCTCAAAGCCTGGGTTTATTTCACTTGGAAACATCTCAAATTATTGAGGACAAGTTTAAGAATGCTGAGCCCGATGATGAGATTATTAATAGGCAAAAAGAAATTTGGCAGACTGGCGAATTAATGGATTCGGCTTTAATTGAGGGATGGATTATGGCAAGAATGACCGAAGTCATTGGATATAGTGCCGGCGTGGTAACTAGCGGCTCTCCAAGGACATTGCAAGAAGCTGAAGGCGAATTACCTAAATTTGAAAAGATATTCGGTAAGAAAAATATTTTTCCAATAAATATACAATTATCTAGAGTAGAGTCATTTAATCGTAATAGCCATAGACGTATTTGTAAGATGAATCGACACCCGATTCCTAATTTTAAAGAATATGAAAATATCACTACTTGTCCCAAAGATGGCAGCGAACTGATTATTCGTAAAGAGCTGGATGATCCAGAGACCATAGGCGTTCGCTATGAAGTTTATCTCAAGAGAACAGAACCTCTATGGATGTATTTTAAAATGAAAGGTTATCACATAATTGAAATTAATGGCGAACAATCAATCGAATCAGTACATGCCGATATTTTAAAAGCGATTGAAAAATATAGTGTTAATTAAAACCGAAAAAGAAATTAAGATTATGAAAGAAGGCGGAGAAATTCTCTCCGCAATTTTGCATAAACTCATAAATGCTACAAAAGTCGGGATTACCACTTTTGATTTAGAAGATTTGGCTAGGGAGCTTCTCTCTTCGTATAAAGTCAGGGCATCGTTCTTAGGGTATGATGGATATCCGGCAGTTTTGTGTACTTCAATTAATGAAGAGATTGTTCATGGATTACCATCGGAAAGAATCATTGAAGCCGGTGATCTGGTGAAAATTGACATGGGAGTCGTATACAAAGGTTTTCACACTGACTCGGCCTATACTGTTTTAGTGCCTGGAGGCGCTAATGTTGATGTAAATAATAAATTAGTGAATGTAACCAAGGAAGCACTGAAGATAGGCATTGCTAAGGCTAAGATCGGCAACACTTTAGGTGATCTTGGTGCGGCTATCCAGATTTACGTAGAAGCGCAGGGCTTTAATGTGGTTCGCGATCTTATTGGTCACGGTATTGGTCGTGAATTGCACGAAGATCCTCAGGTACCTAACTATGGACGAGCTGGCCAGGGGCTTAAGCTAATGGAGGGCATGGTCATAGCTATAGAGCCTATGGTTGTTGTTGGTAAGCCCCAGATTGCCGATGGTAAGGATGGATTCGCCTATATTACTAAGGATTTAAGCCATTCAGCTCATTTTGAACACACAGTGGCAATTACTAAAGACGGACCATTGACAGTTACTGCTTAATATGAGATAATTAGTAAAGGAATTATCTAATTATCTATAGACGTGAATTGGCCTTTTGATATAACTAAATATTGCAAGAACTTCTTCATTCCATGTGAAGAGAATAGCTATAAACCCAGAAGCCTCGAGGGTAGGAGTTTTTTCGTTCTTGTCGTGATCATTGTTGCAATAAAACTACTAGGCATTGCGTCCTATTTTGAATATCTCGGGGCCGATATATATAATCAAATCGCCCAAGCTGATATTTACACACTAACTAATCAAGTGCGCCAGGATAATGGTCTTAATTCATTGAAAGTCAATCCGATGCTTGAGCTGTCCGCTCAGCTCAAAGCTAATGATATGGTTCAATCTAATTATTTCGGCCATGAGTCTCCTTCCGGGATAAGCCCCTGGTATTGGTTTGATAGGGCTAAATACGGTTACGCAACTGCTGGCGAAAATCTGGCAATGAATTTTATTTCTAGCAGGGAAGTGGTTAATGCTTGGCTCAACTCGGAAACACATAAAAAAAACCTACTCTACAAAGATTTTTCTGAAATTGGCGTAGCTATTGCTAACGGTAAAATAAATAACCAAAAAACAATTCTTGTTGTACAACATTTTGCGAAACCTACAGTTGTAACATCCGCGAAGGCCAATCCAGTAAAATCAACTAAGCCAGTAAGTACGGTCAGTCCCAAGCCCAAGCCTAGCGTTGCGGCTACACCAAGCGTAACACCTGAAAATAAACCAAAGCAAACGCCCATCTCACTTAAGGGTGCCAGCTCAAATGTTAAAGGCGTAACCACTGCTCTTGAGAATAATAAGCTTGCCAATGGTGCCTTCTATGCTAATCTCGTGCTGCATAATCTGCTCATACTAATAGGTGTTTTTACTGGATTATTACTTATTTTAAAGGTATTTGTTGCAATAAAGATCCAATATCCCGTCTTAATCATTAGGGGAGTGGTCCTAATTCTGTTGTGTTGGACGTTAATATATTTTAAAGACTATCAATTCCTGAAAGGCGATATTGCCATAAGTACCGGCGATGTCATTATCGTCAATGATAAATAACATGAAAAATTTTATCTTATTCAATAGAGGAACCGTTCAGGCACCAAATGATGGTAAGGGTTTGGCTATGGCTGATATTACTTCGCGAGTTAATACCACTTTTAATTCAGAAAGGTTTAATATGTTAAAATCGGTTCTTCGTATCACGGCTTTCTTTCTGATTGCTTTTATCGTGATCTCCTTGCTCTCAAGCATGTTTTCTTGGTTCTCGGGAGTCGGAGATAATATTAAAACTACGCTTAATAAGGATAGCGAGAATGAGAGATTAACAGAAACCTATAGAAAGATATACGGCTATGGCTCAGGCTATCCAGATACCGGATTTGATACCAATTATGCTAGTAATGATCAAGTCATTAGTAGCGGAGCAGTTGCAGGAGTGATAACTAATACTAATAAGGTTGTTAATAATGGTGCCGAGAATGTAGCTGGTAATTATTTATACATTCCAAAGCTAAACATAAAGGCGCCAGTTATAACCAGCCAAACAGCAGATTCTAAATCTCTATTGACATTGCTAAACAGCGGTGTTATAATCTACCCAGGTTCAGCTATGCCGGGTAATGCTGGTAGTACTGTAATTATCGGCCACTCATCTTCAAATATCTCTAGCTCTAAGTATGGCAAGGTATTTGCTGGTTTAAATAGGTTAGTCGGCGGTGATCAGGTATTTGTACGCTATAATAATAAGGACTATATTTACGCAATAGTCAGTAAAAATACTGGATCTGTTAAAGAACTTTCAGCACTCGGGTTAAATAATGACCTGATCCTTGGCACATGTTGGCCAATCGGAACAGATAAAGAAAGAATAATTATCGCGGCAGATTTAATAAAGTAAAACAAAAAAATGAACACAATGTTATCAAATGTTAAGAAAAATAAATCAATCTATGCCCTAGGAATAGCTGGGGTCATTGTGGTTTCAGTTTTATTAACGATAAATTTTGCCGGAGCTGAGTCTTTGGCGCCTCAGAATATAACCTACTCAATCTCTAGAGACGGCGCCCCTTTTAGTGCCTTCTCTTCCTATAATGTCCAGCAGAAAGGAAATGCTAATTTTAATTGGTCAGCAACTATTACCAATAATGGCCCTGGCGACATGCACTTAGTTGCCATGGGTTTTCACTCAGATGCGGCTGGTAACAGTCCTACTATTGAGCACGGTTTCAGTATTGATAAAAGCGGGAAAGATGATTATGTAGAAAGAGAAAGTGGAACTTTTAATTTTAGTTTTAATACAAATAAATATGATTGTGGTAGAGTCCAAATCGATGGCGGCTTTATAGATGAGAGGTATCCTACCTATCATGATACTAATTTCTTTGCAATTTTAATCGATTATGGTGTTGATTGTACTCCGTCAATTCCAACTCCGACTCCAACGCCGACACCAACTCAAATACTGACTCCAATTATTTCTGTTCCGGCATGTTCAAATGTGGATTACGTAGCCCAAATTTCCTATCCTTCGGTCAACAATAACATTCGCATATTCATAGATGACGAGATTTCTTCTCCTTCGGCGTGGGATAAGACTCTCGATGGATTAAGCGGACACACTACGGCTCCTACTGGATTTAGTCCTAGATTAGCTGGAATGCCAGCTTTGGTGCTTCATCCGGGAGTACGTTATTATAGTTTTATTCAGAATAGTTCCAGCATAGATGGTCCAATGACAAGTTGGATTGTAGAAAGATGTTCCACTCCTCCAACTCCAACGCCTACGCCCACACCAACTCCAACACCGACCCCAACCCCGACTCCTCCTCCAACTCCAACGCCTACGCCCACACCAACTCCAACACCGACCCCAACCCCAGGCAATCTATCTTTATCTTTGAATGCCAGTCCGACTTCTATATGTAATGGTGAAGCGTCAACTTTATATTGGACCACAGCTAATGCAGCTAGAGTCTTAATTAACTATGGTATCGGTGACGTGGCTTTAAGTGGTAGTAAATCAGTTTCGCCGACATATACAAGAACTTATCATTTAACGGCCTATAATAATGAAGGCTCTAACGAATCTAGAGATGTAACCATTGATGTTAGAGATAATTGTAATAGTGGAACTAATAGAATTTCGATCTCGAAGACAGTTAGAAACCTATCAAACGGTAACAGTTATGATAGCGAGACTGTAAATGCTAACACGGGAGACCAAGTAGAATTTACAATCCGAGTAGACACAAACTCTAGCTATAGTAATAGTATTAGCAACTTACGAGTCTACGATGACTTACCAAGTGGCTTAAGATACATATCTGGCTCAACAACTGTTGATGGCAGTTATTATAGCGATGGTCTAGTCAGCGGTGGTATAAATCTCGGTTATAGAAATGGTAATTACGGTACCATTGTCGTTAAGTTCAGGGCCTCAGTTGATAATGTCGGTTACTATCAATATGGCACTAGCACTTTAATTAATACTGCTCGAGCTACTGCCGACAATACAGATTCAGTTAGCGATACCGCCTCTGTCTATATCTTTAGAGGCAATACAAATCCAGTTGGTAATTTAGATATCCAGAAATTTGTCAGAAATACTTCCAGGGGTGAAACCGTAGAGAGAACCAGTACAACTGCTTCGTCTAATAATACGGTTGAGTTTGTATTACATGTAAGAAATAATTCTTCGACTACGGCATATAATGTTAATGTCTATGATCCGTTACCAAGTGGTTTAACTTATGTTGTAAGTAGCACTG
>Ga0209727_1001824_pt1 | contig 16431 bp, 32 predicted proteins | sample RifGroC1_FD_183995 | JGI IMG/M metagenome (GOLD analysis project Ga0209727, IMG submission 183995) | Groundwater microbial communities from Rifle, Colorado, USA - Groundwater C1 (SPAdes) (version 2) | ecosystem: Environmental > Aquatic > Deep subsurface > Groundwater | place: Rifle, Colorado...
TCACGTTAGTTTTTTTCTATTTTGTGTGTTACTATTAAAGGGCTTTTACCACGGCTTTTCAAATTTGACTTGACACCTTCTGAAAACACCCTTATTCTATCAAAAACACCACTTAAAAAGGAGTAAAACATGGCCTACCCGAAAAACGACGCTCTACGTAAATTCATCATCGACCGTGCATCTGCATTTACGCCGCTCCGTACTATAGGAGATCCTTCCGTGGCTAAGATGGTGGCCGCAGAACTGAAAAAAGAATTTCCTGATCGATCTGACTCGTCGCTATATCAAATCACCTGTTACTATCTAAGGGGCGGTAACAAGAAAACTAAATCTGACTCCAGGCGCACATACACTGCTCGTGAGCTGGCTCACATCGATCTGATGTCGGCTAAGGAACGAGCTGCATACGCCACCGCGTCTGGGAGAACACTACGGGCTGTAGACGCTGCTCTGAGCCGGTATAGAAAAGGTATGAGCGATTACGCGAACTCAGCACTTTTTTCCGGATCTATGGCTCTTGCCGACATCCAAAAACAAGGATATATCAACTTTAGCAACACCTCTCACCTAAGCATTTATGGTTTTACCCGTGAGTCTGTGGCGGCTGCCAGGGCATTTCTTGTACATCCTTACGGCATATCACTAAGAGCACCTAACATCCTGTACCATGCGGTAACTAAACGCCGTTACGCTATGAGTGGGTCAGAGCAGCAGATGCTTTTAACCAACCCGAAGAACTTTCTTCGTGAGCGCGCTGACGAGATAAAAGCTGGCTGGGTCTGCGCTAATGTAGATCCTGTAGCCGATGGCTCGTTTGACAGTGCCCTCGACGAGATGCCGTCAACCAGAGCGTACGAGCGACGTAAGACAGGTAAAACAGTACACTCCCTAGCGGAGAGACTCACTTCTGTTCTACAGACCCCTGGTTTAGTGGTGGCTAAAAATACAGTAGAGTACAGTAGCCTGGACACGCTGCGTGTGTGGGTGAACTGTGCTCTCGGTAATGCTGCGCCGAGGTTCAACCCGTCAGACCCGTCTACGTATATAGACGACACCAAACCGGCTTTGTGTGCTGAGGATAAACATCTACGCATGGCTAAGCCTCGCGTAGAGAGTGGCCCTCTAAACCCTGACAAACCTTTTAACCCGTCAGACCCGTCTACGTATATAGACGACACAGTGAAAATAAAAGCCCTGCAACCAGATGACGATGAAGACGCATGGATGGCCGACTTCAAACCAATAGGGGTGTAGTCATGGGGCGATACAGTATCGAGGACATAGGCGACAAGATCGTGGAGCTGACCGACTTGGTGTATCAGTTGAGCCAAAAACCCATACAGACAACTCGCATACTGGCGCAGATTGATTCTGCTGAGGCTCGGATCAGCGTGCTCAAAGCCCGACAAGCAGCCCACGATAACCGGCGCAGGCCGAAGGCTCCCACTGAGGAGCAGATGCTGAGGGATGCAGTATCGAAAAAAGCCTTGGCAGCGGCGTTAAGGATTCTTAAAAAGAGACAAAAATAAAAAAGAGACAAAAATAAAAAAGAGACAAAAATAAAAAAGCAAGAAAATAAAAAAGCAAGAAAATAAAAAAGAGACAAAAATAAATATTGACATTCAACAATAATCGCTGTAAGGTTCTTTACAAGACACACTAAAAACGAAAGGAGAAACAAAATGACTACGCCTGAAACCATGATGATTGACAGTGTAAAGTATGTACGTGAGGATTCAGTCCGGCAAGTACTGCAACCGACTGGAGACATTAAGATCGTCATCCTCCCGCGCGGGTGGAACATGGTCGGCCACTTCTCTCAAGAGGGGTCGAAATGTAAGTTGGAGAAAGCCTCGGTTATACGCCGCTGGGGTACAACCCAAGGACTTGGTGAGCTAGCTTTAAAGGGGCCGCTGGCAGACACCATCCTTGACCCTTGCCCTCTGCCTGTGGAGTTCCACGAGTTGACCGTTATCGCCACCATGGGTTGTGTGGAGGGTGTATGGACATCCAGACTTTAACCGAAGGTTTATGTCAGACCACGTACGGAAACGGCAACGGAAACGGCTATGGCTATGGCTATGGCTACGGCAACGGCAACGGCAACGGCTATGGCTACGGCAACGGCAACGGCGACGGTGATGGCGACGGCTATGGCAACGGCTATGGCAACGGCAACGGCGATGGCTACGGCGATGGCAACGGCGATGGCTACGGCGATGGCTACGGCTATGGCTTTTAAGGAGATCTTATGAACCAACCGGAATTAACCAAGAAACAACAGGACGCAGTAAAAAGGGTTGACCGATCACTCATGGACAACCAGCTCACCACCTACTCTGTAATGGAGAACCAACTTTACATGGCCCTGACAGCCGCCTTGGAGTCCGTTGAGATGGGTAAACAGATCGTGACCTGTTTGGACAGGGAAGAGGCGGAGAACAAGATCCTGCGTGAGCAGTTAGAGAAGGCTGACAAGATGATCGAGATGTTAAGGGGGGATGCACCCATATGATCGGACCAAGCACTGTAACCGAGCAGAACTATCCGGAGTTTAAAAAGCTCTATAAGAAAGCGGCAGATAAAAAGCTGGAGTCCTTCATGTTTCAAAGCAGTGAAGTTTTGACCGGCTACGCAAAATATCTCTGCGAGTATGTAGAAACGCAGCGAGGGTGGAAGCCGTGATTGTTTAGCTATTTTACAGGAGGGTACTATACATGAGTGATGAGGAGATGGAGCAGGTTGGGTGCAAATGTTACCGGCCAGGTGATCAAGGTTTTGAAGCGCTGGCTGCGCGGATTACACCGCTGGAGTTAACCGAAGGTTTATGTCAGACCACGTACGGTAACGGCGACGGCAACGGCGACGGTGATGGCAACGGCAACGGAAACGGCTATGGCAACGGCAACGGCTATGGCTACGGCAACGGCAACGGCGATGGCTACGGCAACGGAAACGGCTACGGAAACGGCGACGGTGATGGCAACGGCTATGGCAACGGCGATGGCTACGGCGATGGCGATGGCAACGGCTATGGCTTTTAAGGAGATCTTACGAGCCGACCAAAACTTGCCAAAGAGCTAACTACTTCCGAAAGCTGGCCGCAGGGCTGGAGTACACGGATACAGCAAAACATCTTTGGCACAGGATTTATATCAAAACATTTACATCAGCAAGCACAGCCCCCGTATTATCGAGGCTTTGGGCGGAAGACACAAGCCTGATACATACCGACATCACCACTTACGTACAGACGGGAGTTTGGACAGGATTTAATCAGGAGTTTTTACCGACTGTTGCACTGTCTACACAGATAACATTAGCTGCTGGACAGTCTATGCTCGCGGTCTGTATTTCTGGCGGACCTATGACGGATGTTGAGCTGAGGTTGCACACGTAACGCTTGAGCGTTACCAGCCGGTACTACGCCTGGCCATCTTATTCAGAAGGAACGAAGCATGAAATTCTACGAGTGGAGCATGTCAGATGACTATAAAGCACAGAAGTACCGCCAGCGTCTCAGGATGGCGGGGATCGAAGAAGAAAAGGAAGAATTGAGCAGTGAAGAAATCGCAGCATCGCACGCATGGGAAGCCGGGATTGAAGAGGGCAAGCGCCAAGCTGCGCAAACTCTTTCCGAGTTGGTAACACGCGGGATGCCGAGGGTAGATTTACCATTCAGATAACGGCTTGAGTACAGCGGCGGGCCTTATCGCCCGCTGCTACGATTTGTTATGATCCGATTGCCACCGTCCCCGGCATAAATAAAAATGCACAATGTGCATTATTTTTATTGACACCAGATACACAACGTGTATAATGTAACTCAGATGGACAATAAATCTGAGGAGGAAAACAAAATGAAAACTTACAACCCTACCCGCTACAACGAACTGGACCAGAGAGCAATGAAGGATTTTACGGTTTACAACATGCTGCGTTGCACCGGCGATTTGAGCCCCGAGGAAATCGCAGAATACAACGAGCTGACTACGCAGAACGCTATTATTGGTCGGCTGGCAAAGAACATTTATGAGCAGGCTATAAACCTCGACTTGGAAAACGTCAAGAAGGTCCTTCGCAAACTCCGGGGAAGTGAAACGATGGTAGTGACCAAGGCAATCATGGCCGAAGTCTACGAGCTTGACGATGTAGAGCCTTTCCGTGTGCCGACATCCTGCCAACAAGAACTCGCCGAAAAGATTGCTGCTTGGTTTGCTCAGGGCGGTCACGAGCTGTGAGCACTGCCAAGGAACTCAGAGAGGCCCGCGAAGCTGCGGGCCTCAGCATGAAGCAAGCGGCGGAGAACTCCGGCACACCATACCGAACTTGGCAGAGCTGGGAAACCGAAGGTCGCGACGGTCGCAGACCTCCGGGGATTGCTTTTTCCTGGCTGGCCCTGTGGGTGAAGCAACATCAAGGATCATAACGAGTTGAGGCACACCAGACGGCCTTATGGTCTGGTGCTGCCGATGGTTAGCCAGATTCAGGAGGATAGTATGGGCGACATGGGTGATTTTTGGAAAGATGTCAAACCGGAAATGCAAGCCAGAAGCAAAGACAAACGTGCCAACAATCGGGAACAACCCGCGCAATACCTAACAAATGTAGGCATTCCTTTCACTTCCAATAACCACGGCGCACACCTGATAGTCGAGGGCAAAGACTGTTTCATTGATTTCTGGCCGGGAACTGGCAAATGGATCAGCCGCAACAAAGAATCCGGTTTCGGAGTGCGGAACCTAGTTAATTTTATTACTGGCTAACGACTAAGCGCACCGGCAAGCGGAGCGCAGACCGTGTGCCGCGACTGGTTATGTGGCCGGAAGTGGCATACAAATTTATTTTCACTCGCCGCATTATTTCTCTTGCACAACATAACTAGTTATGATAAATATTGACTATCAAATCAATTCGGAGGTAGTCGCCATGTGCCACACAGAACCATTCCACATTTTTAAAGCCAACATCTTTGAACTGGTGAAAAAGAATGTCCCATCCGTGACTATGACATGGCTGGAAAAGCATAGCAGCCGGATAGTTTTATACTGGAATTGTGGCGAGGGTTCCGCCACTGCTGCCGAAACTATCACGGCATTCGCTGCCGCTGAATTCAGCAAAACATATTGTGGTAAAGAAAAATCACCTATGGCGATGGCTATAGCAATTCACCATTTTTAAGGGGGATGAACAATGAGAGAACACGAGGCGCATGAATACCGCGAACGGATCAAGAAACTCGAAGAGGAAAAGAAATCGTTGGCGACTGAAAACAAGGGACTCCGTAAGGAACTGAACAAGGCGATGGACAAGCTGGAAGACTTGGAGGGTATCTGAAAATGTATATCATCAATGGTAAATATTGGGCTTCATCTCTGCCGGATTTGGGGCCAAAAGACTTGTATATTGACGTTACTTACTTGATCGGAACTTTGACTCCTGAAATGTTGGTAAAGCTCCGCGCTGCGATTAACGGCAAACTGAGCAAGCGCAAAATAACACCGGAACAACAGGCAAAAATGCAGGCCGCAAGGCAAAAGGTCACATAACGAGTTGAGGCACACCAGACGGCCTTATGGTCTGGTGCTGCCGATGGTGCCATGAAATTAAGATTTGCAAGATTTGAGTTCAAAAAAGAAGATTTCTGGATAGGGATATTCTGGAAGAAAAACGCATGGTGCAACGGAGAATCCCTCGATATTTGGATTTGTCTGTATAAGCTGGTTATATTCGGAGGTTGTTATGCACTGGAGGGAGCAGCAGAGAAAAAGAAACAGAGAAGGTACGTCGTTTATTATGGGTATGTGTTTCTTGGCCTTAATAGTCATGACTCACTCTTGTACGCGAGAGCCTCAACCAGCTCTCATGACCAAACCTATATACACACCGTACACAAGCGACGAACTTAAAATAATAGCTGAGAGGACATACACCAATGCAAGAGAATACCACCGATAAATACTGCGCGGACCCATGTTGTGGTAAAGTGCTGGTACAAGGCGGTCAAGAGACCAAGTATAACTGGACTAAACGCATGTACTGCGGGAGATCGTGTGCTAGACAGCACCAAGTAGACAAAGGCAACACCACAGGCAGAAAAAATAACAGGTTTGCATACCCACAAGCACACCTGTAAAGGCGATAAAGTTCTTGACAAATAAGCAATAACCAGTCAGAGTACAGCCTTCAACGAGTGAGCCTCTCGAAGAAGCTCGCCAGTTGTTATATCGAGAGGAGGTGCACATGAAAAAGTAAACCTTAAAAACCTTGTGAGGTAGAAAATCGGCGGCGTCCTTGGTGGGATCGCCGCCTTTTCAGGTGAAACTTTCGAGTGATAGCGAGACGTAGAAAGGCGCACCACGACATGATTGATTTTAATGCGCAGGTAGTTGGATTTGACCTCGAAACGCAGGGAGTAAGACCTGAGTACGCACTACAGCCGTGGAGAGCTGTGACAAAAGAAGCGTGGATCAGTGCGGTAGCCTACACCAAGGGCGAAGTATCTCAAGGGCAGCTCTACCCCTCCACTGAGTCGATCAAAGCTGTCCTGGAGGCGGTGGTGAAGTCTGGTGCTTATGTCTGCGGTTGGAATGTCTCATTTGACTGCTCATGGGTGTGTGCGCTGGGTCTTGAGGATCTTGCCTTCGAGATAAAGTGGTTGGATTCTATGTTGCTCTGGCGTCATCTTGTCGTTGAACCTGAGGGTGATGATGTACCGGCGACCAAGCGCAAGTCATATAAGCTAGAAGCAGCGATGCATGAGTTCTTCCCAGCAGAAGCAGGATTCAAAGAGTTCAAGAACTTCGCCACGCAAGACCCAGAAGAGTTGAAGCAGCTACTATTCCGCTGTAAAGAGGATACCCGCTTCGCTGTACGACTTGGTGAAATGTTCTGGCACCAGTTGAGTCCTAAGCAGCAGCAGGCAGCACTGATTGAAGCCCGATGCATCCCGCAGATGGCGCGAGCCAATGTCCAAGGAATTTGGTCGTCAAGAGATCTTGCTGTAAAGTTGCAGGAGAAGCTGGAGGCCGAAGGCGCCGCCGCTCGTGCGTCACTGGTCGCTACTAGCCCAGAGATCGAGGGGGTGAACCTCGGGAGCCCTACGCAGTTGGCAAAACTACTGTTCGATACTTGGGGGCTCCCCTCACTGAAGCAGACCAAAGGCACCAAGACTAATCCTGAGGGGAATAGATCTACAGATAAATATGTACTTTATGAGCTGGCGTTTCAAGATGAACGAGCAAGGTTGTTGAAAGAGGTGCGGGAGGCAAAGGGTAACAACACCAAGTATGCTGTAGCCACTCAGAAGTGTTTAGACTACAATGGCGACGGCTTTATCCGGCCGCAAGCGAGGATCTTCTCAACCTACAGCTCCAGGATGACGTACAGCTCAGACCAGAAGCGTCGAGGCGACAAAGACGCCGGCACCAAGGCCGAGGCGTACCAGATTGGTGTAGCACTGCACCAGTGGAAACGAGGCAAGGACTTCAGGCGCCTGATCCGCCCACCTGAGGGGTATAGTCTTGTTGAGCTGGACTTCGCCGGTCAGGAGTTCGGGTGGATGGCGGTGGCGTCGATGGACGAAACCATGCTGTCGCTCCGGGAGCCGGGAGAAGATGCTCACAGTTATATGGGAGCTCAGATCGCTCAGATTGACTACAAAGAACTGATTGCGAAGGTCGCGGCTGGAGATGATGAGGCGTCGTTTCAACGGAAACTCGGGAAGTTTGCCAACCTCAGTTTTCAATATCGAGTAGGACCCAAGACCGCATTAATGAAAGCACGCACCGACTACGAGATGGACCTTGACGAAACCTTTATCAAGCAGATCCTCGCCACATACAAGGCGACATATAAAGATGTCGCAGGAGCGCCAGGTACAGTCGGCTATTGGGCTAAGGCGATCTATAAAGCCAAAATGCAGGGTTATGCTGAGACGTTTGCCGGCAGACGGGTACAGCTCAAAGGGACGTGGTCTGGTCGGGACGCATGGCCGATGGAGAGTACCGCCATCAACTACCCGATTCAGGGGACGGGCGGGGACCAGAAATACCTTGCGCTCGCTGTAGCGAGGACGCCGGAGATGCTGCGGAGGTTTAACGGCTATACATATTTTGAGCTTCACGACGGCTTATTTTTCATTTTCCCGCACGCTATAGCTCAGAAAGCCGCCGAGGTTTTCCGTACCACACTGTCAAACCTACCCTACAAGCAGGCATGGGGCGTCAACCTGCCGATTACCTTCCCTGTTGATGCAAAGATCAGCTCTGAGTCGTGGGGCGATCTGAAAAATATTTGACGCTCACCAATAATATTTAAATAAAGTTCTTTACAAAGAGATTCTTTATGTGCTACGGTCTGAATCAGGAGGTATTCGTTATGAACTGCCCCAGGTGCTCAGGGAGAATTGAAGAGGCGACCCGTACTTACGGGCTTATGGGTAAGATTTATGTCTACATCTCCTGCCCTTTTTGTATGTACGACGCCACAGCGGAACTTGATATCAAAGACTTCATGGAGGAGTAAAATGCTGAGACTGAAACCTAACGGAGTGCTGGAGAAGGTCAAAGGGCCGACGGTGTTAGAACTAGATGAGAAACTTGATTGCGCCCGACGCAGACAAAAGGAAGCACGTAAAAGAGTGCAGAAGGAGGTTGATAGGTGATCTATGCCCACCAAATAACATTCCAGCAGCTCCAAGCGTCCAAGGAGGCAGTCTGCGATCTTCAGGGCCGGATGATCGGCGGTCCTGATACCAAGATGGAATCCGACTGGACGAAGTGGGTGTTGTGGCAGAAAGCGATCCAGAAAGCCCCTGTTGGCTCAGTACCACCTGATGTTATGGCGTATTTTCAGAAGACCAAAGGACTGACAAAGGTGCCTACACGAATCGATGTTGAGGATGCAATTTTAATAACACCAGCACCACCACCATACAATATCGAAAGCCAAGGACTCCAAATGACTCAAGCCAAACCCTTCACCCCGCCAAGATTCACATGGTCCTACACCTCAATGGCTGAGTTCCTGACCTGTCCCGCGCAGTGGGCCGCCAAGCGCTATTTCAAGACCATCAAAGATGTCGAGTCTGAGGCGATGCGGGTCGGCAACATGATCCATGAGACAGCGGAACACTATCTGAAGTCCAAGATTGGCCAGACCTTCAAACCATCCAGCATCCACACACAGTACCTGCCGGTTGTCCAGAAATACTGCGACGCCTTGGTCGCCTCCGGCGCCGAACTGCACGTCGAGCGCGAGATGTGCTTCGACAAGCAGATGAAGGTATCAGCATGGAAGGCTTGGGACACTGTATGGGTCAGATCGAAAGCGGACGTACTTGCCCGAAAAGACCAGCGCCTCTCGATTGTAGATTGGAAAGGTTTGGCACTAGACACACCACTACCCACCCCAACTGGGTGGACAACTATGGGTGATGTGTGTGAGGGAGATAAAGTTTTCGGTGCCGACGGCAAACCGTGCACTGTTACCGGGAAATCTAAAATAAAAAATTTACCTTGTTATGAGTTGACCTTTTGTGATGGATCTACAATAACATCCGATTGTGAGCACCTATGGGAAGTTCGGGAGCGTACAAGCAAAAATGTATATAAACCTAGAATAGTATCCGCCCACGATTTATGTGCTCTAACTGAATTTAAGAAGCTAAATGTGCGTTTATCACAACCACTACTGCCCGTCGGCGAACCAAGTGGCTTACCCTTCTATACTATCGGGTGCTGGCTTGGAGACGGCAAACACACAGACGGCTCGATTAGCAAAGGCGACCAAGGTATATTCGACCACATTATTGAAGAGGGCCTGTTTGTAAAAGAGCCTCAGAAGTGTATAGAAGGTAAGTGCCCTACGCGGACGGTTATCGGGCTTAGAACGCTACTTGGCAAAGAAGGATTACTTGGGAATAAACACATCCCAGCGAGGTGGCTCAGATTTTCGTATGAGGATAGGGTAGCGCTCCTCCAAGGTTTAATGGACACTGATGGGTCATGGAACTTTACACGGACGCAAGCAGTATTTTGTACTGTGAACAAATCTTTCGCTGACGAAGTTTTTGAGTTATTGGTGACTCTAGGCCAACGCCCTACCATACACACTATTGATGGTTTTGGTTTCGGAAAAGCGGTCAGATCATATGATATAACATTCACCCCCATAGGACTCACACCATTTCGGGCAAGTATTAAAAAAGAGAAGTTTGAAAAGTACCCTTCTAAAAACCCTCGTACGTATCGCCAGATCAAGTCGGTAAAGTTGGTGCGCTCTGTACCGACCCAGTGCATCAAGGTGGACTCTTCCGACAGCATGTATTTGTGCGGAAAAGCGATGATCCCCACGCACAACACAGGCAAGTATAAAGAAGACTTCCTCCAGCTCAAGATGTTCGCAGTGTTCGCTGCTCTGACCCCAGGCTTTGAGGACGTTCAGGAGTTCGACCCGAAGTTTATCTTCACCAAAGAGGCAGCACCCAAAAACATTCTGCGTCTGCCCGAGCCGATAAAGAGGAGTGAACTCAAAGGTGTACTCGGGGAGATCCTCGGCGTGGTGCGTAGGATGGAGGCTGCCTGGGAGGGTGGTAATTTTCCCGCAAAGCGGAACGGGTTGTGCCGCAATTACTGCGCAAATACGGACTGCGCACATTGCGGCGGTTAGATCATAATCTCGCTGGTGACGTAACCACATCATTTTAGGAGGATCAAAGTGAACAATATTGAATATGGAAACAGACTGATTCGGCTCGGCAAGCTGATGAAAAATGAAAAGACAAAACTTAAAGACCTCGTACATGCATCTTTAGACTGCGGTTTAATTTACACGTATGGGCTGACCCCACAACCGCATGTGAGTGTTGAGTTAGATTTGAATGGGCCAGATGTGCCGCCCCCACACCTCGAAGAGATAACTAGCAAAATTAGGGACATACCGGTCAAGTCACTGGTTCCGGTGATCGACCAGGTACGGATTGCGGCTGCTACATTCGAGAGGACTACCGGTAAAAAGCCAGTGAGCGTCTATCTCGGCTATTCGGAGTGGGCAGACCTCAAAAGTTCCGATTGGGCACGACAACAGTATGTCGAAACTCGGGAACCGACGGCGGACGGCAAACGCATTTACGTGGTAACGCAGAACTCACATCTTGTGGTTGCATAAAATCACCTGTGGAGGGTACATGGAAAATCTTAAAACAGTCGGCGACTATATTCGCAAACTACAAGAGTTCCCAGAAGAATGGCCTGTAAATGTCTCTACACCCGCAGGCGGTGGAGTTGCTATCGAACACCGTGAAATAAAAGGAAATCCGGTTGTCGCAATTTTCGGTAGCAACGGTGGACGGTTCGGAGAGAACCCTTTAACCGAACAAGAGTACATGAATAAGTCCGGCCAGTTTATGAGTATGTGGAATAACCCGCGCTACTCTTACACATCCATTCACGGCGACCATAGGATGTACCATCCGTCCGGACAAAACGATACTTGCTATGGTACACATTTTGACCGCCGTGTTGTTGAGCGTATGGTGTCAGAAGGGCTAATACCTGCCGACAAAGTTGACGTTGAGCGGGTGCGACATTGTGAGGCATAACGGCTTGAGGTCGCCATGAAAATAAAAGATAAAAAATAAATCAGATGGTGGATGTGTGCGAAAAGGGGTGCCCGAATCGTCCGTGTTACTGGCCCAGACAAAACCCAGGCTCATTCGTTCAAGGTCGCGGATACAGGAGTTACAGGGATAAACGCGACAAAGAGTACATCTGCGGGACTCGAAACATCCACGGGTGCCCAGACGATTATTGATAGCAGCTTTTAAATCACAAGCAAGCGAAGCGGAGTCGGAAATGAGTAATATAACGATCAAGCGTTGGTTATGCCGGCGCTGCAAATTAAGGAGGTAGTCATGGCAGCAATTACAGTACTAGTCGAATACGAGGATACAACGACCATCCCGTCATTTAACGCTGGGATGGAAGTTCTTGGCGGGAAAATCACCCGCGTCCAATTTTCTAACCTTTTCGCTGAACTTGATTTAACGGTTCCGGTGCGCCAAAAAATCTTGATACTGCTTGACCAAATGGAAGAGTCAAACGACAAAGTATGTAAAGAGATTTCAGGGTCTGAAACCATATCAGAAGACGATGCCTGGCAGTTTAACGGACTTGCCATGACGAATAATGCAATCAGAGAAGTTCGCAAACGGATAATTGAACTGTTCTGATCAGCATAACGCTTGAGGGTCAAACGGGAGCGAAGCGAAACTGATTGCAGCGTATGGCTATGGTGCGCTGTTGAACGGAGGAACAGTCATGCAGGATGTAAAATTGTACGTGCAGGAGGATCATCACGACATTATTGAGGATGAGGATGGTATCAGAGTTATTGCTGTTTACGGCGATGACCGAGAACAGCGAACGGAACGGGCAAAACGGATTGTTGCCTGCTGTAATTTTTTCCAAGGCATTGAAACAGAGGATATTCCAAAACGGTAAGCGGGTTAGTTCAACGGTAAAAGCCTGACCAGCGTAGCAAAGCGGAGACTGGTCTAGGCGTAAGTTATACCTTTACTCTCCGCTTGAAGGGAATTTTATGACAAACCAATCACTTTTTCTGCTTATCGGAGTTAACAGCTTTATGCTCGGTTTGTATACTGGGATGTTTCTTGGGAAACATACTCGGATACAAGGTGGCGATGAGGGTAAGGACTCCGAGGATGATTAGTACAACATTCGCCCAGTTCCTTTTCCAGAACTTCCACGACCGGTCAACGAAACGTTTAACTCGCGAAGCGGGTACTGGCTTTATGGAGATGCTGAAATCCTCGTCTACAGGAGAACTCATCTTCACATCTACGAATCCGGTGTACCACTGCTTGATTTTTATCAGAAGTTTTCGCATTTTTTGGTTTTCTTTATTTATGACTTTTGAAGCCATCAACTACCCAATACACAAGGCGAAAAAGAACATGCACGCAAACACGACAACCGGAATTCCGATAGCAAGTCTTTTATAGCCGGGTTGTTGGTACAAGCCCATAATTTACTCCTTCTATGAGGTTAGTTTATGCTGAAAAGTAATTCTAGGCTTTGCTGGGTACTTCGATCCACTTTATATCTTCGTTCAAAATTAGATACTTATACCCAAGACCGAGTATTTCCGGAACCACCTTCGCTATACCGTCTAGGTTATTATCTAGCGAAATCAGCAATACACTGTCTCCGAGCAATTGAATGTCTTTATTTTTGCTTGCTAGTGCTGACAGATTGGATATGCAGCCGTTCCATCGTCGTTCAACTTCATACACTTCTACGTTTGGTTTTTCGACGGCGAAGATAATTTGAGTCATGAGGGTTTTCTCCATTTATTTTTCTTGGTATAACGACAAAGCGCACCAGCGCGAAGCGTCTGTGTGCCGCGACTGGTTATAAATCGGTGGCGGACACGAAAGTGAGGAATTCGATGAAGAAGTATTTTGAAAACGAGATAGTAACCCTCTGGCTCGGTGATTGTCGGGACGTAGAAGTTCCTTGCGATCTAATTATCACTGATCCCCCCTACGGCATGGAATACAAAAGCAACTGGTCAGGCAACTTTGAAATGCTGGCGATGGATGATGACATAAAGGGTGTGCAGGACTGCCTGCTTCACGCTTGTAAGCAGCTGAAAGACAACCGTCATCTATACATTTTCGGTAATAAATTCGACCACGGTGGTTTGCCGCTTGGTGGGATAACTGAACTGATTTGGGACAAGATGATAATGGGGATGGGAGATTTAACAGCACCGTGGGGGCCACAGCACGAGAAGATAACTTTTGCCGTGTATCTGAGCCGCAAAAGCCACAGGGAGAAGAATCGTGGTGCACTATCGGCAAGAGTCCGGCAGGGTTCTGTTTTGCGTTACCAGAAACCGCACGGAGGAGCTGTCACACGGCACCCTACAGAAAAGCCTGTTGATCTGCTGCGGCAACTAATCGAAAGCAGCTCCGTCATGGGTGAATGTGTGTATGACCCCTTCTGTGGCAGCGGGAGCACTTTAATTGCCTCAATTTTGGAGGGGAGAAAGTCGGTGGGGGTGGAGATAGAAGAAAAGTATTGCGAGGTAGCGGCTAAAAGGATCGAGGCCGTTATAGGTTTAGAAATGACGCGATCTACTCAAGATTTATAACGGCTTCGCTTTGAACGGCGAAGCGTAGCGAAGACCGATTCCAAAGCGGGGTTATGTGGCGGGAGGTGCCATATCATGCCAATCGAATTAAGGCCAGCAATGTCAGCAGTTACGCTTGATGATGCTGTTTTGGGCGGTATCAAAACCTTCAGAAACGGCTGTAATTTCAGAATCAAGTTTGATAGGCATGATGCCTATCTCGAATATGGGTGCTACGGCATACATGTCAATTTAATGCAGGGTATGGAGCGACTGTTACACGATTGGTATGTTGTTGACTTGCCCGAAGGGTATGACTTCGCTCCTAAATTCTGTCGATTGCCGAAACTTCTGCCGATCAGCGAAGAGACAAAAATAGAAATTATGAAACGCAAACCTTGCGAGTGCTGTGGTGCTCCTTGGTTTAAATCCACATAACGCTAACGGTTAGCCGATAGGCGGGTTATGCCCGCCAATTCTTCATCATGGAGGTAGGTTGTGATTGATAAATTTTGGGAGCCAGTGGCAGACCTCGAACTGATGGTACTCGACCTGGACAGCGAGCCCATGAAAGATGACCCCGAAGATCCGCAAGAATATGGGTGTGTGGTAATAGGTTTTGATCTGACCGACCCTGAAGGCTGCCGGTCGATCCTGACTATCACAGCAGATAACGACCGAGAGGCAGACGTAGAATTTGCAAAACTGATAATCAAAGGTTTGCAGGCTCTCATACCATCTGAAACACCAAACAGGAGGAAACAATGACAACCTACGAACCAGTAAACTCAGGGCATGTCGCAGCGATGGCATGGGAGGACGAAACCATGCTTGTCCGATTTAAGTCAGGCGATGAGTACGCTTATCACGGGATATCCTTCGACACTTTTGAAGCAATCAAGGAAGCACCTTCGGTCGGCAAGGCGCTCAATGCCTGCGGCGTGAGAGGTAATAAGATATGAGAATATTTGCTTTAAGCGGTAAGGCTGGTAGCGGCAAGACATCTTTCGCACAGCACGCAGTTAAAGTGTTTGGAGGCGCCAAGCTAGCCTTGGGCGACGCAGTCAAAGAAGAGGTTGCTGAGTTTTTGGACTCCTGCTTGGTATCGTACGAACAGCGCCATCTCTACGGTACCCAAGACGACAAGGCTGAGATATTCTCAGTGCTCGCCGGTGACTGGCTCCGGACTGACTATAGGCTCAGAAGGATACTCAACCCACACACTAAATTCGATGGGGTTTCAGTATCTATGTCGTATCGTAAGCTGTTACAGCTCTGGGGCACCGAGTATCGCAGGAGCCAGAAGGAGTCATATTGGTCTGACAAAGGCCGCGAGAAGATCCTCGCCACACCAGGACTGGTATTTATTGACGACCTAAGATTCTACAACGAAGCAGAGCTGATTCAGGATCTTGGTGGTGTGTTGATCAGGATTGAACGCCCTGGCGGGCCATTTATCTCGACTCCCGACCACCCCTCGGAAACTTCGCTCGACGGCTACAACATGTTCAACTGGACATTGTGGAACGGCGCGACGCTAACCGAGTTCCAGCAGGAAGTCGAGAAGATTATGCGGGTGATGATATGACGGGTGAAGGACTGGTCAAGCAGGAAGTCAAGGACTACCTCAACTCCATCGGATGCATTTCGGCCACGAAGGCGCCGCTGGTCACACCGGCACACCATGGTTGGTACTTTATGCCGGTGACTAATGGTATGGGTGTGAGTGGCATTCCGGACTTTCTAGGTCAGTATCGAGGCAGGTTCTTCGCCATCGAAACCAAAGTCGCCAAGAAAGACCCCACGCCACTGCAATGGCATCAGATCAACGCCCTCAATATCTCAGGCGGCAAGGCGTTTGTCGTGCGAGGGTTGGGGGGTCTTGCAGAGCTAAAAGAGTGGGTGGCTAAAATAAACAAGATGTAAAGTTCTTGACGGTAAGAGATGTTATGTGCTAGGAAGACCTACATGCGAAAAATATGTCAAGAATGTAAAGATAGAATCAGCGCCAGAGTGAAGTACGTCGTCACGGCCAAGTGTGTAGATGGTAAAATAACCATCTCTGTCGGTGGCCCCTACGAGGGCAAGAAGTATAAGATAATGGTTATGGAGGAGGTAGATTGACACCCCAAATTACTGAATCGCAACTCAAACACATCTTCCTCCAACAGAAGCAAGGGCTACCGCGGGTTTAGCGTGGAGAAGAGTAGCGGAGGCGAGCATAGTCTACACAGATTTAGGTATATCGAAAGGTATGGAGCACGGCATTGCAGA
>Ga0209727_1001825_pt1 | contig 16422 bp, 19 predicted proteins | sample RifGroC1_FD_183995 | JGI IMG/M metagenome (GOLD analysis project Ga0209727, IMG submission 183995) | Groundwater microbial communities from Rifle, Colorado, USA - Groundwater C1 (SPAdes) (version 2) | ecosystem: Environmental > Aquatic > Deep subsurface > Groundwater | place: Rifle, Colorado...
TACCTAAGACCATGATAATCGATTGTAGAGTGATTGTGATAGCTTACTGGGGGTTTACATTGTGCTCAGTTGGGTTGGATTGTACCCAACTTCGCGTGGCCCCTGTTTCCTATGGGGCCTATACTAAATATAAATATAAAACTATAAAAACATATATAGTTCTTATTTCGTATTATAATAAACCTATAATACTCATAAGAACTAATAATACTAAATATAAATCCAATAATATAAAAGACATATTATTGTCTTTATATTAAGTATTATATATAATATATAGGGTAACACAAATTTGTTCTTTTGTCAAGAACAATTTGTGATCTACTACTTGTCTTAGAAGAATCTACTACTTCTGTCTTAAAAATAAATTTATTTTGGTCTTTTATTAAATAGTTGTTGACTTTTTAATAAAAAGCGTGTATAATGTTGGTAAGAATAGAGGATTGTCTCTATGTTCCTTAGGAGGATATTGTCTATGCCTGGACGTATGGTCTATGTAAAAATGAAGAAAACAAAAGCACACCAACTTGGTCATTGGGGTGAAGCAAAACGCATTGAAGCAGTCACTACCTATTTAGCGACAGGCTCTGCAACTGAGACCAGCCGGATTCTTGAGATCCCACTAAAAACAATTGAAGGTTGGAAATCACAAGATTGGTGGAAAGAAACCATCGTCAAGATCCAACAAGAAGATGATCAGAAACTAGATGCGAAAACCAGTAAGATTATTGATCGCGCCCTTGAGGGCTTGCTAGATCGTATTGAAAATGGTGAGCATATTTATGATCAAAAAACAGGTAAAATTAAACGTACTCCAGCCAAACTTAGGGATCTGAATGTTGCATTTAATAATTTACTAGACAAACGTCAGTTGCTCAGAAACAAACCTACTAAGATTGTCGAACAGCAAACAACGGCTGTACAACTACAAAACCTTGCCAACTCATTTGCACAATTTGTACAAAAAACAATTCCAACTAAACCTGAGATGGATTTCATTGATGGTGAAACGGTTATTCAAAATGAAGATGGTACTTACGAAGTGAAAGAATAAAATGTCCTCTCCTCTTGATGTTACATTTGTTTCAGGCCGTGTAATTGCCTCTGACTGGTTAAATGGTGTCAATGATCATGTAATTGGTGTAGAAAGTCCAACAGGTTCTGAATTAATTGGCTTTACTCAAACAGGAATCGGAACAGTAACAAGAACTGTTCATGATAAATTTGGTGAGTCCGTTAGCGATTTGGATTTTGGAGCTGCTGTAGATAGCGTTACAGATGACATCCCGGCCATAGTTTCAATGCTATCGTCTGGTAAAGGTATAGTTAATATTACAGATGGTGATCACAAACTAGCTTCTGCATGGAATCCATCTGCGCAGGATGTGACGATTGTTGCCAGTCCCAAGGCTGAATTTGTTACCAACGCACCTAATTATTCGGGCTCGGCTTCGCTGGTGCCAAACATTCCAGACCCAATTTATTCTGGATATCTTGCACGCAAAAACTACACATCTGCGTATTGGAATACCTACGCTGGGAACGTAATGCACCACGCCACTGTGGCGGAGACCGACGCAACGAATATGTACGCTGGCGGCATCAATCTTGTGTCGTCGTTCAACTTCGCACGGGCCAATGGGGCGGGTTCCTCAGTATGGGGCGCGAATATTGTCGCTTATTCTAATAATGCCACTGGGACATCTATTGGCATTGAATTGAACTGTGGGGTTCTTGTGCCCGGTGGGACGGCTTATGGGCTTGTTATTGCTTCGGCAGGAAATGGCGGGCAACCAAACAATGCGATTCAGATTCAGAGCAACCATGTTGATGGTCAGTTTGTAAACGGAATTCAATTTGGCTGGCGAGCAACAGAAGGGTGCGTTACAGGCTACCTAATTAACTCGACTGGTCAGGGAACATCACCGTCATGTAGTGGAATATTGCGAATCGCCAATATCTCGTGCTCGGCTTCTGAGATAGACATCCCTTCATTCGTAGTCGAAGCTACGCAAGCGAACACTGTTAATCGCGTCGCGATTCGGGGGGCAGCAACCGGCGTGCCGCCCCGCATTAGCCCATTAGGTAGTGATGCCAATATAGGTCTCCAGATCCATACCAAAGGAACCTCCATAATCCAGTTCATGACTGGAGGCACCGAAAATTTCCGTGTTAGGCAGGTCGCCGGGGTAGATAGCCTTCAAGTTGGTGCTGGTAATGGGGGTGCTGAACTTAGTGTGCGGGGCACTACATCCGATGCGGATGTTGTGGTTACGGGGAAAGGGGCGTCAGGGGTGGCTCTTCGGGGCGGCGATGCAGTGACGCGCGTTCGCGTCAATACGACCGGAATCGGATTCAACGCTTCTACGCCAATCGCCAAGCCCGCTATTACAGGATCACGTGGAGCTAATGCAGCACTGGCGTCTTTGCTTACTAGCCTTGCATCTTACGGACTTATTACCGATAGCACTACTGTATGAGGACTGATATGAAGACTTTCACAATTGAATTTAACGAACAGCAACTTACAATTATTAACCAACTTTTAATGCAAGCACCGTATAGTGTGTCTGCGCCTATTGTTAATCATATTAATATACAAATCCAAAAAACATTTGATAAACATGTCGATTTACAAGAAGGGGTGTGAGGTATTATATGCCCTTTATGTCCAATGGCCGACGAGATTACAAAAAAGAATTAGCTTGGGAACATTCCAAGAAAAAGAGTCGTGTTAAAGATCGTGCCCAGCGTAACGCCGCGAGGGCAGTAGTGGCTAAGAAGAATGGAACTACTCCAACTAAGCTAAAAGGTGATGTTGGTCATAAGAAAGCAGTAAGCAAAGGCGGTAAGAATGGCCTACAAAATTTATTCATTCAATCCCCAGCATCTAATCGCTCATTCTCTAGAAATAAAGATGGTAGTATGAAATCTGAAATATCTAAAAGAGAAAAACGTAAATGACCCATAAAATCTGTAATGTGTGTAATCAATCCTTGCCTCTTACAGAATATCACAAACGTGCTTCTGGTCGTATTGGTTACATGACAACCTGTAAGTCTTGTACATCTCTTAGGGCTGCTGTTAGGTACAAAGAAAAGAAGTCCCATATTCAAAGTGTGGGTAGAAAGTGGAGAGACAAGCAGAGACAGGAAATTCACGGAAATTTTGAGTTGTATTTTAAACGTCTTGTTAAACGAGTTAAGACTTTATCTGTCGAAGATTGTTTAGATCTCTACAAACAGCAAAATGGTTTGTGTGCAATTTCTGGAGTCCCTCTTACATGTATTGTGGGAGAGTTAGGTGAACATCCAAAAACTAATGCCTCAATAGATAGAATCGTTCATGGTGAAAATGGTGGCCAATATACAAAGGATAATGTCCGATTAGTTTGTGCAATTGTTAATTACATGAGATTAAATCAATCAGATGAGGAGTTGTTATGGTGGAGTCGCCAGATAGTACAAAACAATTAAACAAACCGCCAGCGAAACCAGTTTGGCCTAAGCTAACAGCGGCAATTGTCGAGGGTTTTGCCTCCAGTTGTCTAGTAAAGTTCTTCGATGATGCAAGCCAATTCGCAAATTTTCATAGAGAGTGGTGGGAACTTTGCTGTTCTGATGATAAATTTGTAGCGGTCTGCGCTCCGCGTGGACACAGTAAATCCACAACAATTACCATTGTCTATACCCTAGCCGCAGTACTCTTTCGTAATCGTAAATATGCGATTATCGTCGCTGATACTGAGACACAGGCAAGTCTTTTCCTTGGTCAAATCAAACAAATTCTCTATGACTCAAAAGAAATTCAAGAGTTGTTTGGTCTTGCTATCAATGAAAAGGGTGTAATCTTTGAGAAGGACTCCGAAACTGACATCATCGTGAAATTCGCCGATGGTGCCAGGTTTCGGATTGTTGCAAAAGGTGCTGAACAGAAACTTCGTGGTATGTTGTGGGATGGTCAACGACCGGATCTCATTCTCATTGATGATTTGATGAATGAAGAACTGGTTGCCAATAAGGATCGACGAGATAAGTTACGCCGTTGGGTGTATGGTTCGTTGATCCCGTGTCGTTCTGAGAAGGGTATTATCAGATTCGTTGGAACACCGATGAACTTGGACGACCCGCTTGAGGCTCTCATGCCCCGTGAAAACGCCAAGGACACTGTTGTTGAAGATCTGAAAGTGTGGTCCCCTAAGAAGAAGGGTATGTGGAAAGCTGTCAAATATCGTGCACATAACCACGACTTTTCCAAGCTTCTTTGGCCTGAACGCAAGACTAAGGAGTTCTTCCAAGAACTTAAAGCTGACTTCGTTGAGCAGGGTATCCCCGAAGTTTATGCCTGTGAGATTCTTTGTAATCCTGTAGATGATTCTATTCGATACTTTCGCAAAGGAGACTTCCTCACTATGACTGCTGAAGATCTGAAGAAGAATAAAACATATTATATCACTGCCGACTTGGCTATTTCTGAGAAAGATCGTGCTGACTACACTGCGATTCTTGTTGGTGGTTTGGATTCCAATGGACAACTTCATATTGTAAATTGTATCCGCGAACGACTCTCTGGTGACGAGATTGTAGCTACTCTCTTATCACTACAGCGAGTATATAACCCACTTGCTGTGGGTATCGAGGATACGCAAATCTCCAAGGCAATTGGTCCATATCTAAACCGTGAAATGGCTGAAACTGGTGTCTATATGAATGTCACCATGCTTAAGCCACATCGGCAAGATAAGATCCAACGTGCCAGATCCATTCAAGCCCGCATGCGTGCAGGGATGGTTAAGTTCGATAAACAGGCTGATTGGTGGCTAACATTCGAAGATGAATGTATGTCCTTCCCAAGAGCAAAACATGATGACGTGGTTGATGCTCTTTCTTATCAAGGTATTCTAATTGATCGAATGACTGAAGGTTTAACTACAGACGAAATCAAAGATGAAGAATACGAAGAAGAGCGTGAATCTTCTGGATGGTCTAATCAAGGCCGTTGCTTAGAGACAGGATATTAAGAATGAAATTAGAAAAAATTATGGGTTCTGTTAATCTTGCCGAGGACCTTGACGGAAATGAACTCATTACCATTGGTGACAACACTGTCTCTGGTTATGAGACTGATTTAGAGTCCCGCCGTCCTTGGGAAGAGGATCTTAAGAACTGGACTGATCTGGCTCTACAGATTGCAACTAACAAAACATTCCCTTGGCCCAATGCTGCGAATATTAAGTATCCTCTACTTGCCACAGCGGCTATGCAGTTTGCAGCCCGTGCCTATCCAACACTTGTTCCTAGCAATGGTCAGGTAGTTAAGTGTAAGGTTGTTGGTTATGATGCAGATGGTCAGAAGACTGCTCGTTGTGAGCGCATCTCCAAACATATGTCTTATCAAGTCTTAGAACAGATGGAGGATTGGGAAGAGGATATGGACAAGCTCCTTATTACTCTGCCAATCGCTGGTACATGTTTCAAGAAGACTTATTGGGATTCTGCGAAACAGGTTAACTGTTCTAAACTTGTTCTTCCAAAGACACTCGTCGTTAACTACTTCTGTCGTTCTCTCAATGATGCAGAACGTATTACTGAAATTCTACATCTAACCAAGCGTCAGATTAAAGAACGTCAGAATCAGGGTATCTATCTAGATGTCGATCTTGGTACTCCAAGTGCAGATTCATTAGATCCAACTACATCAGTTAATGCCGCTTTCCAGCGTTCTGGTAATGATGATGAAACTACACCATATCTCATTCTAGAGCAACACACATATCTAGATCTAGATAAAGATGGTTATACTGAACCCTATATTATTACAGTTGACGAAGCCTCTAAAACGGTTTTGCGAATTGTTCCACGCTTCAAAGCAGATGGAGTAGTTGTAGATGACAAGGGAAAAATCGTCTCGATTAAAGCAACTCAGTATTACACCAAGTATGGATTTATTCCTAATCCTGACGGTGGGTTCTATGATATTGGCTTCGGGAGATTACTCGGACCTATCAACAACTCTGCGAACACTATCATTAACCAGCTTGTCGATGCTGGTAGCCTTTCTAATTTGCAGGCTGGATTCATTGGCAAAGGACTTCGCATCAAAATGGGCGAAGGTCGATTCCAACCGGGAGAATGGAAAGCAGTCAACGCTGTAGGAGATGACTTGAAGAAGCAGATCTTTCCTCTACCTGTTCGTGAGCCATCCCAAGTTCTTTTTAATCTATTAGACCTGTTGCTCAAGTCAGGTAAAGAACTTGCTTCTGTTGCTGAAATTTTCGTTGGTAAGATGCCCGGACAAAATACTCCGGCTACTACCACAATGGCAACCATTGAGCAAGGTATGAAAGTATTCACTGCTGTTTATAAGCGTGTGTATCGCTCTCTTACTTCTGAGTTCCGCAAGCTTTATATTCTTAATGCTGAGTATATGAATCCTGAAGAATACATTTCAGTACTTGATACTGAGATTCAACAGTCAGATTATACTACAGGTGCTGCTGATGATGTCATCCCAGGTGCCGATCCTACTGCGGTTTCTTCACAAGAGAAGCAACAGAAGGTACAAGCTTTAATGCAATTGCTTCAACTGGGTACAATTGATCCAATGGCTGTGACCCAGCTTTACTTGGAAGCACATGAAATCCCAGAGCCTCAGAAATACATGAAGCAGCCTAGCCCACCTCCACCTGATCCTAAGATGGAAGCTATTAAGGCGAAAGCTCAAGTAGACCAGCAGAAGGCTCAAATTGACATGCAGACTGCACAGCATAAGATGCAACTAGAGCAAGCAACAAAAGAACAAGAAATGCAAATGAAGGCTGCACAAGTTCAACAGGAACTTCAGGCTAAACAGATGCAGGCTGTTCTAGATGCTAAACGTTCTCAAGCCGAGCATGGCATGAAGATGCAACAACAAGCTCAGCAAACCCAGATGAATATGGCTACTCAAGCAGCTACTCATAAGCAACAACTGCAACACTCACAGCAACAAAACCAACAAAAGTTAACGGCCTCAAAGGAGACTAAGAAGAATGGCAATACCAAGCCAAAGTGATTTCGATAGTTGGAAATCCGACTCTGTTACTAAAGCTTTCTTTCTAGCTATTGTAGATCAGATTGAACAGTCAAAGGAATATCTTTCGACACAAGCTGGTCTAAATAGTACAGAGGATAATTTTCATAGAGGATACATCCGGGCATTTCAAGATGCTCTACTCTTTCGCATAGACGATCTACAGGAGACTGATGAATGATTGTACCACTGTTACACACAATTCTACTTAAACCAGATGAAGTTGAAACTAAGACTGCAAGCGGCATTGTCATCCCTGATATGGTGACTGACAAGGAACGCAAAGCAGTTGAATATGGAACTGTTATTTCTGTTGGACCTCGTGCCTTTATTGATTATGGCTGTGATCCATCCATCTTGAAAGGCGGTGATCGTGTATCTTTTGCTAGATATTCTGGCAAACAAGTGAAGGATGTAGATGGCACTGAATTGGTGCTTGTCAACGATATTGACATTTTAGCTAAAATTGAGGAATAAGAATGGGTCAAGAACTTGAAGTCCAAGCGGGCGAACAAACACAAACTGAAGTAACTGAACAAACCAATCTTGAGTCTACCCCACAGGTAGATACCTATGAGGATGAGGCCCGTGCACAAGGCTGGCGTCCTAAGGAAGAATATGAAGGTGATCCCGCCAAGTGGCGTGATGCTAAATCCTTTGTTGAACGTGGTGAACTGTTTGGTAAGATTGATTCTATGGGCAAGGAGCTTAAGGAGACGCGCAAAGCGTTAAAGCTACTCCAAGAACATCATACTAAGGTTAAGGAAACTGAATACAAACGTGCTGTTGATGAACTGAAAGCACTTCAAAAACGCCATCTAGAAGAAGGCAACTCTGACGGTTATCTAGAAACTACAGAACTTCTTACAGATTTAAAGGCAGAACAAAAGGCACGAGATGTTGTAGCACAGGTTACTCCAGCCCAACCAGACCAGCGGTTTGTGTCATGGGTTAATGAGAATCAGTGGTACTCCAAGGATGCTGAATTACGTGAATATGCTGATGTTGTAGGCATGGGTTATGCGCAAAAGAACCCTGGCCTAGATCCAGAAGATGTTCTCAAGTTTGTAACTGCACAAGTTAAATCACGTTTCCGTGATAAGTTTGTAAATCCAAATAGGACTAAGCCCTCGGCAGTCGAGGGAGGCACTACACAAGTAAATACCAAATCTTCATTTGAGTTGTCTGATGATGAACGCAAGGTTATGGGGACTTTTGTTCGTGCTGGGGTGATGTCAAAAGAAGAGTATATTGCACAAGTTAAGCAAATGCGAGGTGTCAAATGAGTCGAGTTTCCGAGAAGCGGGTTAGCCGCAAGTCGCTATTTCAACGTGGTCCACAATCTGTCTCTGGTGACAAGGACCCCAACTTCGTCTATCGTTTCGTTAATGATACGGGTAGTCGAATTTCAAATTTCCAAGCTGCTGGATATGAGTTCGTTGAGGACAAAGATCTGGTCGTTGGAGATTCTCGTGTGTTTGATCCCTCTGATATTGGTTCTGGTAAACGTGTTACCAGTAATGATGGTACTGTCTCATACTTAATGCGAATTAAGAAAGAGTACTACGAAGAGGATCAAGCAGCCAAAGCCGTTATGGTTGACGAAACCGAGCAGGCTATGAAACGAGATGCCTCTCAGGGTATGTACGGTTCAATTAAAGTAACCTAAACATAACTTGGGAGAATCTTACTAATTTAAAGGAATTTTAAATGGCAAATACCTCTCGCATTTCTGGCTTCAAGCCAGTTAAGCATCTAAATGGTTCTCCCTATAATGGTCAGGCCAATATCTATGAAGTACCTGCTGGTGAGGCTGTTCCAGTCTTCGTTGGCGATCTAGTTAAGCTATCTGACTCTGCGGCTACTGCTGGTGTTCCAGCCGTTGAAGCTGTTGTTGGTGCTTCTGCTCAAGTCGTCGCTGTTCCAGTTGTTGGTGCTGTTGTTGGCATTATCAATACTAAGTTTGATCCGCTAGATGGCAAGATGACTGCTGGTTCTGTCGCTATAGACACTCCTGTATATCGTCCTGCTTCTACTAAGCAATTTGTTCTAGTTGCTGATAGTCCTGATCTAATCTTTGAAGCTGAAGCTGATGCGTCTGTTGCTCTTGCTGATGTTGGTCTAAATGCTGATATCGGTGCAAGTGCTCATACTACACCTCTACTCTCTGGTGCTTCACCAATGTATGTGTATTCTACCACAGCCCCATCTGCATCTGCTACCCGTCCCCTACAAATCGTAGGTATCGTTAAGCGTCCAGATAATGAAGCCGCCGCTGCCTATAACAAGGTACTGGTTAAGATCACTACCCATGCATATGGCAATGCCATTGCTGGCGTTTAATTGAAAGGATAAATAATGTCTGGTATTATTACTTCTAGCTCATTTGCTAAACTACTCTGGCCCGGCCTAAACTCAATCTATGGCAAAGCCTATAATGACTATGCCGTTGAATGGGATAAACTGTTTGAAAAGAACAGTTCTGATCGTGCATATGAAGAAGATCTCGGTCTAAGTTCTTTTGGTCTAGCCTCAGTTAAGTCTGAAGGCGCTCCTATCACTTATGATACTGAACGTCAGGGCTTCACTTCTCGCTACAATCATGTTGTATACGCTCTTGGCTTTATCGTTACTCGTGAAATCTTTGAAGATGATCAGTATGGTAAGGTTGGTGCACAAAAGGCTAAGGCTCTTGCCCGCTCTATGCGCCAGACCAAGGAAATCATTGGTGCTAACATTTACAACCGTGCCCAGACTTCTGGATACACTGGTGGTGATGGCGTTACTCTTCTGAATTCTGCTCACCCCAATGTTGCTGGTGGTACTTTCTCTAATGTGATTGCGACTGCTGCTGACCTTAGTGAAGCTGCTCTGGAACAAGCTGTTATCGACATCGCCGGTTTCCGGGATGATCGTGGTCTGCTAATCGCTGCCAAGCCTGAAAAGCTTGTCATCCCTTATCAGCTACAATTCGAGGCTGCTCGTATTCTAGGTTCTGATGGCCGTGTCGGCACTGATCTAAATGATCCAAACGTTCTAAAGGATCGCGGTCTATTCTCCAATGTTATTACTAATCACTATCTAACCGATCCTGATGCTTGGTTCATTCTAACTAACGTTAAGGATGGTCTAAAGTACTTTGAGCGTCGTGGTGATCAGTTCGAGATGGACAATGACTTTGATACCGAGAACGCCAAGTTCAAGGCCACTGCTCGTTACTCTTTCGGTTGGTCTGATCCACGTGCCATTTATGGTAGTGCTGGGGCCTGAGCCTAATTAATCTGTGGGGTAGTTGGATATATTCTTGTTACCCAGTGTCCCACAATCTATAAGGAATAATTATGGCAAAACGTCCTAATCAAGTAATCACTTCTACTACACCTCCATCAGTTGAGGTACTGGTAAAGACTATTCAAGTTGCTCGTACTGATATTACAGCCTTTGAAGCGTTTGTTCTACCAAAGGGTGTTGTGATTGCTGGTGCTTATGTAATGGGTGCCGTGGCTTCAGATGCTGGTACTACTGCAATTATTGATGTTGGTACTAATCCTGCCACTACTGATGAAATTGTAGACAGCTTTGATGTTAAGACTAATGGTAAAGGTTACTTTGCTGTTGGTGCAACAGGTGGCCTGTCCATTGGTACTCAACTAACAGCCGATACACTATATAAAGCAGCATATGCCGAATCAGGTGCTGCTGCTACTACTGGTGGTCCGTGGCTAGTCAAGGTTGAATACTACTATCCACAACAGGGTTTTAGTTTCTAAGTTTTACCCAAAGGGGGAGTTGTTCTGTAACAGGAATCACTTCCCTTTTCTTTTATTTGAATTATACAGGAGTATAACAAATGGCCTCAGCGCGTTCAAGTGATTTAAAATCAGCAGATGCAGTTATCTCTGCTGGTCGTAATAGAATTAATGCTGTCACCCTTCTAGGTGATGGTACAAATGCTGCATCATTGGTTTTATATGACCATCCCTCTGCTGCCTCTGGCAAAGTGTTAGCTAAAGTTACACAACTTGCTACTGCTCGCCTAACTCACATTATCTTTGAAAATCCAGTCATTGCAGAAGACGGAATCTATGCAGATGTTACTGGAACAAATGCAGAATATATTGTGTATTTTGGTGGCTAAATGAAAAAGAACCATTTCCTCTCTGGTGAGTGGAATGTTACATGTGATGTTTGTTCTAAAAAGATTAAGGCACATGAAGCTCGCCATAGATGGGATGGTTTCATTGTTTGTGCTGATGATTATGAACATCGACATGAACAGGATTTTGTTAAGGCAAAGACTGATAAAATAACAGTTCCATTCCAACGTCCTATTCCTACACTTACATATACGACCATTGTCTGCACGGCTCTCACTAATCAAGGTGTTGCAGATTTTGGAGTAGCTGATTGTGCACAGGCTGATTTAGATTATGGTATAAGAACATATACAAATTTGTGGGAAGGTAAATAAATGGATCGCAGACATGATGACTTACGTCTGACTGAAATAGAACGTAAATTGGACAAACTCTCAACAGATGTTGAAGATCTTGTATCAGCATGGAAAGCCGCCTCGTGGTTGGTTAGTGTAATCAAATATGTAGGGGGTGTGGCAGTTGCACTTACTGCAATTTTTACATTAGTTAAAGGAATTAAATAATGGCAACGAGTGGCAGCACAGATTTCTCAGTAACCAGAGATGACATCATCAAACGCGCTCTGCGATTAATTGGTGTTGTTGCTCAAGGTGAGACTCCCACTACAGATCAAACAACTGAAGCAGCCCTTGCCCTTAACGGTCTAGTAAAAGCATGGCAAACTGACGGCATGCCTTTGTGGGCACTTAAAACATATTCAGTTCCATTGACAGCTAATACATCTAGCTATCGTATTGGAGTTTCCCAGACAATCAATACACCAAAGCCACTTAAAGTTATCCAAGCATGGAATCATAATACTTCTTCTAATGTAGATGTTCCAATGCGAATCTTGACCAAGCAAGAATACAACATACTTGGTAATAAGACAAGTACTGGTAATCCAATTCAATTGTATTATGATCCCCAGAATTCCTATGGTGATCTGTATGTGTTTCCTGTACCTACTTCAACAGAGGCTGCTGCTAACACACTCTCAATTGTCTATCAAAGACCATTTGAAGATTTTGATGTTAGTACAGATACACCAGACTTTCCTCAAGAGTGGTATGATGCTCTCGCCTATGGTCTAGCTACCCGTCTTGCACCTGAGTATGGTCTAGGTGTTGCAGAACGTAAGACTCTCTGGCAAGAGATGACAATCATTAAACAAGATGCACTTAACTTTGGTCTGGAGGAAGGCTCTCTGTATTTCCAAAGAGATCTTAGGAGTTGGTAAATGGCTGATCAAATTACAGGAGTTGGATTAGATCAATCACAAATTGCCGATGCCATTAATCGACAAAAGATTAGTGATCGTCGAATTCGCAATGAGATGATGCGTCAGGGAACTAGTGATCCAAACTCATTTGCAATGCAGAATCAGAAGCAACTTCAACAAGCACAACAGCCATCAGAGTTTTGGGGTGCTGGACGCAAAGAGCTTCTTCCTGGCACTGATGCCTCTCTTGTTGGTGCCTTAGGTGGATCTACTGCTAAATTAGGTGGGCAAGATTTTTATTATAGTCCATATGATTTGAGTAAGGCTTCTTGGGCAACACAGGATACAGACGATGTTGATCTTGGCAATGGAAAATATTCCATCATACAGAACGGGCAGAATTTAGGTACTGGATATAAATCACTTGCAGATACCATTAAAGAAATGCAAATGCCCAAGTACAGTCCATATGCAAAAGAAAAGTGGAATGTGACAAGTCTGCCTAACGATGCTTGGATGGGTGTTACAGATCAGGAAGGTCTAAATTCACGTGTAATAAATCCACAATGGATGTCTGCAAATAAGTTTCGTGTTGGAACTCCTTCCCAGGTATATGATCCCACTATCATGGGTGAAGGTTCTTCATATAGAGAGGTTCCTACATACGAACGGTTAGATCAAGGATTTACTTCTACTGGTTCTGATTGGTATAAATCGTTGGATGAGGCAAAAGCTGCTCAACTTGCAAATGCATCAAATAGGATTACTGGAAATATTACAAAGGACTGGGAAACTCTCGGTCAAATCCTAACCCAAGGTGATATTACAGGAAAGTATGGCGGTAAAAATGCTCTTGGTGGTAATAATGTAGATGATTTAATCTCAGGATTAAATACTCTTTATGGATCTAAGCCTCTTTTATACAACGGAAAGTTGTTTGGATATACTCAACAAGGTGATGTTAAACCCATTCAAACAAAGTGGAATGATCAATGGTCGGAGTCTGGCGGAAATTGGTATAAGAAGAAAACCACCAATTACTGGGACCAGGGAGCTTCTGGAATTGGTAGGCAGTATGTTGACCCATCATGGTTAAAAGCAAATACGAACATTAGTCAAGATGGAACATTCACAATTTCTCCTGAAAAAGCAGCACAAAATCCAGGATGGTTAAATAAGGATTATTACTTTCAGAATCAGGGTGAACAAACAACGTCAAAAATTCTAGAAGGGTTAAATACTAACCTGGAGAAAATTGCTAAGTACACAGACCCAGTCTTTTATAAGTCTATGAAGGGTGGTACAGAAGATAGTTTGTGGAATGATTTGACTAATGAGGGGTTGTTTAGTGCGGTATTTAACAAAGCTGATCCAGTTCTTGATAAATTAGATCCTCTTCATAATCCTACGCAGGATGCAATTGTTGGACTTACTAAAAGTGATTCTCAAAAAGAGGCATTTAATAAGGTTGCTCCATGGGTGCTTGCGGCCCTTACGTGGGGTCTTGGTTCTGGAGCTTCTGCTGGCGCAGCAGCCGCTGGTGAGGGTGCTGGTGCTGGAGCAGCTGCAGGTAGTACGGCTGCCGCTGGGGCTGGAAGTGCTGCGGCTGGTGCTGCTGCATCTGGGACATCATTAAACATGTTGGGACAAATTCTCCAAGGTGTTCAAGCAGCTCAGTCTCTATCTACTGGTGATATAGGTGGGGCTGTTATGAGTGGTCTTGGCGCAACTAATTTTAGTCCTGTATCATCTTTGGCATCTAAATTTTCTGATATGGGTTTGAGTCCTGCAACATCTAGAGTAATCTCAAATTTTGCAGTTAATGCTCTTGGTAATGCTGCTAGAGGTGGTGATGCTAAATCAGCTCTTGCCTCTGCATTATTTAGCACGGCTGGAGGAGAAGCTGGAAATTACTTATCTGATGCAACTAGAAATACTCTTGGAGATGTAGGTTCTAAGATCTTAGGAGGTGCTGCTTCTGGTGGATTAAGTAGTTTATACTCAAAGAATAGTCCAGTAGAAGGCTCTCTATTTGGAGCAATGTCTGGTGGATTACATGGGTTCTTGAATTCTACTTCTAGAGATACAAATACGCTCACCCCTGAAACTAATAGATCTAATCAACGTACTGGTGCTAATGTATCCAGACTAGCAAAAGCATTGTATAATACTAGGAAGAAATAATGGCACAAGGGCAGAAACAGCAGGGCAAACCACAAACAACTAGACTACCCCTAATGGGAGCATATTCAAATCGTGGATCTGATGGAACAAAGGATCAGCGGTTTGTCAATATGTTTCCAGAAACTCGCAAAGTCGATCAACTAGAGAATACAAAAATCTTTATTAATAAGCGCCCAGGATTGTCTTTGTATCGAGACTTTGGTACTGGAGATGGGCGTGGTAATGCTTACTTCAACAGTAAATTTTATGTAGCTGTTGGCAATAAAGTGTATTCGTGGGACGGAGCAACTCAGTCAGAAATTCTAACTCTTACGGGTTCTACTGGACAGGTTGGAATGATTAATGCTAATAGTTCTACTATTGGAAACTATCTCTTTATCTGTGATGGTACATCTGCCTGGATTATTAATACTTCTGGAACTGTTACGCAGATTACAAATACATCCATACATACAATTACTATTACAAACGCAGGTCTGGGTTATGGTACTGCTCCCAGTGTTATTATTGGAGGTGCTGGTGGTGCAGCTGCAATAGCTACTACTTCTGGAAGTGTTGTTACGGCAATTACAATTAGCAATTATGGAACTGGCTACGTTTCTCCACCAACAATTACCATTGGTGCCCCAGTTCTGACATTTGATCCAACAACTACAATTAATACAACTACAAATGAAATTGCAATTACTAATACATATTCAACAGGGACTGCGGTAGTTTATGCGAATGGGGGGGGCGGTTCCCCAGCCCCACTAGTTTCGGGCACAACCTATTATATAATTGCAGTCAGTGGTTCGGCAATCAAACTTGCCACTTCCTCTGCTAATGCAACTGCTGGAACTGCAATTGACCTTACTACAGTAGGAACAGGAACTACTCACACATTAACTGGAACTGTGACAGCAACAGCAACATCTACATTAACGGGGTTCCCTTCTCCGCATGTACCATCACCTACATTTATTGATGGATATATTGTATTGGCTAGAGCTTCTAGTGTTGATGTGTATACTTGTGATTTGGATTCTCCTACATTGTGGTCAGCAGAGAATTTTCTATCTGCTGAAATGTTTCCAGATAGCGTTGTTGCACTGGCTAGACAGAATAACCAAGTAATTGTCTTTGGAACAAGTTCTATTGAGTTCTTCTATGATGCTGCGAATGCCAGTGGTTCTCCACTAAGTCGTAATGATTCAACTACTATTCAGATAGGAACTGCCGCACCATACTGCATTTATCAGAATGAACGTTATTGTGCATATGTCTCACAGTCTGATTCTGGTGGTCGAGCAGTGTGGGTTATCGAAGGTTTCCAGCCAAAGAAAGTCACTGATGAATATATTGAACGTATTCTAGACTCAGAAGTGGATATGTCAGATTGTCGCGGATTTGGTCTGCGTACTAAAGGACACATGTTCTATGTAGTTAATCTAAAAACAATAGGAAGGACTTTAGTATATGACTTCGATGAAAAGCTATGGCATGAGTGGTCTTCTAACTCCACTGGATCTCATGCAGTTTTCGGCTGCGATTACATGTCAGACAATTCAACTGGCATGGCATTCCTACTTCACTCTTCTAATGGAACCTTATACAAATTAGATCCCAGTGTATACACAGATGATGGAACTACAATCCTCTGCGAACTAGTTACAAACAAATATGATATGGATACATATAATCGCAAGTTTATGAGTTCCTTAAAAATTGTAGGTGATAGATATAGTTCTGCAAATTCTGTAGTTGTATATTGGTCTGACAATGATTATCAAACTTGGTCTAATGCAAAGACAATTGATCTTACTGATG
>Ga0209727_1001828_pt1 | contig 16410 bp, 33 predicted proteins | sample RifGroC1_FD_183995 | JGI IMG/M metagenome (GOLD analysis project Ga0209727, IMG submission 183995) | Groundwater microbial communities from Rifle, Colorado, USA - Groundwater C1 (SPAdes) (version 2) | ecosystem: Environmental > Aquatic > Deep subsurface > Groundwater | place: Rifle, Colorado...
GAGTGAGCCCGAAAAGCACTTCATCGGCGGTCATTTTGCAGCGAGTTTTCTGTTCTTCGCGGAGATATTCGAGGCGTTCCTTTACGCGAACATCTGCAAACAGACGACAACATGCGGAACGAGCTGAGTCATAAGAGGAATCAGGGAAGGCCCGGAGGTAGGCTTGAGTCTGTGACTTGTACGCTAGCAGCTCCAGGACAAACCGCTCATGGCGCTCATTTTCCAAGGGAAGGGAGGGATCAAAAAGAAAGGGATTTTCTTCTTCAACGGCAGAAGGGGACGCCCCGCCCGGAGATGTCCCCTCTTTTCTGCCTTTGTTTTTGGATCGTTTCTGATCCATCGCCGATGCGCTCCATTGTGGCTATCGGACTTGGAACATCCCCGCCCACCGCGAGAATGCCTTTTAATGGGAAATAGCTTCTACTACTATAATAGAAATTGTCAAGATAAATTTACTTCACCACCTCCCGAGCAATTGTGCAGGCGGGGCAGTCACAGGTATACCCAAGTCTGCCAAACGTATGACACTGAATTACCGCCTCCCCCAACCTCTTCGCCCTCTCCGTCATCTCGGCAAGGGCGGCGCGGGTTTGGGTGAGGTCAGATTCTCGTAAATTTATCTGGTCGGCAAATAGTTTCCATTTTTGCCCGGCGTCTATCCATACTTCCCTGTTGCCAATAGGGAAAGGTTGGTCGTTGACCACGAACCACGCTTCAGCGCAATCAAAACCACCGCGTTGAGCAATGCGCTCTAAACTTTGGCTGTGGTTCTTTTGGCATTGTGCCTCATGCGGCTCCATGACTGACCACGGCACAGATGGGCCATTCATGATGGGGAAACGCCGCTTTTGTGCTTTCAGCTTATCCCTTTCCCCCTCCACCTCTGCCAACCTGGCGCGGAGGGTGGCGAGTTCGTCTAGCGCATCGTTGCAGTCATTGCGGAATGTAGCCGTCATGTTCCGTATTTTGTCCCTCAGTTCGTCGCATTCACACTTCATCCGTTCCCCCTGGTACGTGAATTGGTCAACTTACACCCCGCTAGCCATTCCCATTTAAGATATGCCTTAGCCTCGTAATAAATGACCTTTGGTAGCTTTTTCACCGGTTGCCACCGGCTCACCCCCGGTACAAGTTCACCAAAGCAGCAAACGCGGATGGCGTTGTATGCGCCCTTGCAAATCGCTTTCAAAAGGTCATAAGTGATCCATTTAAGGTCGCGCCAGCACAGGCCAACTATCAAGCCGCATACGAACGGTTTCATCCCTTCCCCCCTTCGCGCCGGATGGCGGCAGGTTATTTACAGAGTACCCAAAACACGAAACACACCGTTGCCAAAAATGCCAAATTTTCTATAGGTTGTGATAAGTTTGCTCCGATTTCCATACTCTCTCCCTCTCTGTGGTATAACTCCCGCTGCACCGGACGAGCCGGTGAGCTTGATGTTATCTCTCTTCCAGTAATTGCGGCGGATCCAAAATAAAAGCGGCGATGTGCCTGCCAGTTCCTTTGCCTCTTGATCCGTCCTCCGTGGCGCACCATCGCACATCACCAAGATTCCGCACTTTTTCTACTCCGATAGCGGCCATCATCATCAGCACCCATTTATCAACGGGGTACACGATCACAACCTGCTTGCCCTTTTTGTTTTCTTCAATCGCCTTTCGCATCCAGGCAGTCGGGCCTTTTTTCTTGCCGTTGTGCATGATGGATCCAAAAGGCGGGTTTACATAGTTGCTCTGCCCCCATTCGCATGTCAGCCCGTCGAAGTCATCCGGTTTCGGGTACGGGCAGGGGTCGAAGTCAAAACCAAACTCTGCTTGCAATTCTGCCATCAGTTCAGGCGGGGTTAGCCAGTAATGCAAACCGTCGTCGTTGTTGCCCTTGTGAAACTTGTTGTCCTCTGGTGTTTTTTGGTTTTGGTGCATAAAACCTCCTTAAATTCCGACAGCAAGAGATAACCAAGCGTAGCAGCGGATTTCGTTCCGCTTCGCTACACTACCCCGCTGTACTCAAGCCGTTATATACTGATTTCGCTTATCACTTCGTCGTCGAGACAAAGCTCAATACAAACAGTATCCCGGTACATTTTCCCGCTACCGTCCATGCCACCAGTATAAGCAACGCTTTTGCCTGTTCCGCCATAATTCGCCGCCGTACCTCAATAGGAAGGCACATGATTTCACGGCGCGTGAGTTGCACGGTGATAAGTTCTCCTAGCATTCCTCCCCCGTCCGGGTGTTAAAATCGAATTATCCGACTCTCTTCCTTCTTCCCCGCAGCCAGTAGCGCCACCAACTTGAGCAGCGATTCCCGCGATAGATCCTTGATCGCCACCCCGCTGAATGTCGTATCTTCAACAACTCCGGGAGGAACCGATATATCCAGGAAGTTGACCACCTCGTGATGCTGCGGAGTCATGTTCATCAGTTTTATCATCGCCTGTTTCTGCCTGAGATGCGCCGTCTCTGCATTGTCCCTGGAGAAGCGAAGCACTAGGCCGGCACGTTCCGGAAGCGGTATCTCCCCACCGTTATCGTCGCAAAGGGTATACTCGACCTTGTGCATCAGTCCGCAGTCGCAGCAGCCGTGAAGGAACGGGTTCGTCAGAGGCTTGAACCATCCCTCGTCAGTGTCGACCGTTGCCCCGTCTGGAATGGGGATGATTGTCTCACCGGCAGTTGTTTTCAACTGTTTATTTCTATCTGGAACGCTCCATAAATTGCAGATGTAATCATCTAAGTCAGAATCGGTAACACCATATTCAGCAAGGACTCTCATGCTTTCTCTCAACAAAAAGTCTGATTGTTTATCAGCTAATCTCAAAGATGCCTCGTTGACCTTAACAGATATTGTCGTACCATCCGCCAACTCCCATACTGTAACGTGTGCTTTGTCAATGATTCCCATGTCGTGATGATTTACAATTCTCATACTTCCTCCATTTCAAATGATTTGAGATCCTTGTTAAGCAGCAGCGGCACGAGCCACCGAACGTTCGCCACCGTCGGTAAATAACTAAGATTTGGCACGCCCACGAGCTGAACTTTCCCTTCTTCTGAATTCGTCCGCACGTCATAAACAAGATCGTCAAAGACCGTGAAGACAAATACCTTCCACTCGTCCGCTTTCAGATAAACGCCCCGATACTGCCACCGCTCCGCAGGTATCGTTATCCCCGACTCCTCCCTGAATTCCCGCTCCATCGCCTCTGCAAATGTCTCCTCCGGCTTGATCTTCCCCCCGAGGCCGTTCATCTTGCCGAGTTGCCAGGAAGATTCTTCCGTCGCCCATTGCCGCAGGATCAAAGCAACCTGGAGACGATTCGGCGTGAATGCGAATCCAATAACATAACGTTTCAATGATGCACCCCCTTTATAACCAACCGATGTTGCAGACGCTTTGCGCTGCAAATCTTGGTGTTATGACTACTCCAACCCCTCGAACACCATGAGCAGGTGAGCATCGTTGATATTCTTGGGTACTGGCCCACCGTCCATAGAACGGTGCTGGCATCCTATAGAATCCTTGATGATGACAAGATTATGCCGCCCCGTTGATCTCTCCCACATACAGAGGGCATCTAGCAATTTCACGGCTGCGGCTCTTACGTCTGCGCTCGGATGGTCTGTCAGTAAATTTTTCAATGTAGTCCCCTTGTGGCCCGCAGTCATAACCACGGGCTGGAAATTGACAGGGCATTTCAGCCCTTAACCGTTATCAATACTTCTCTTCCCACCGAATGCCGTCCTCACAGTCAGGACACTTCGTCTCGACCGTCCCGTCGCAGCATGCCCCGCTGTTGATATGATGACTCGCACACGGACAAGGGTCCGCCATTACCCCATTACCGCGACAGGTTACGCAGTCCCAGCCAAGCTCCCACCCCTCGTGCATGAGATCTTTCGGAACCATGAGCAGCGTCCGCCTGCCGCTGTTCAATTCGTCATACTTGATGTGGCTCTGATGCTTGATCTGCTTATTCCTGATCGCCACAATGCGACCTTCCTCCGTCAGCATGTACCCGAGAGCGTCAATTCCCCGTTCAGCCATTACAATAATCCTCCTTCTATGGTAGTAGAAACGATTGATAAACCTTCAGCCTTCGACCTTTTCCGCCAGCGTCGTACCAAACTTACTGTCAAGACCTTCCATGATTTCCCTGAGGCGTTGCCGCGCCACTTCAGGAGGGGTGAGATCGTCCAGCAGTTTCTGATCCTTTTTCGGCGCAATCGTTGGAGCGGCCTTCGCATACTCCCGGAGATCGACAGGTTTAGGAAAGTATTTCCCGGCCTTAAAATATTCCTTTGCCGCCCACTCGATCTTTTCAATTCTGAAATCCGAAAGAGCGTCGAAGTAGTCCCTCATGTCAGACTTACTTAACTTCACCGGCTGCGGTTCACCCTGGACAGTTCGCGGAAACTTCTCCCCAAGCCAATTGATCGCCGCTGCGAATCGCTGAACGTCGTTGAGGTTTTCGTATTTCATCGTGAAAAATCTCCCCTTTGTGCCGACTCCACAAAATCACGCGCTGCCTGGTGATTCTGCCGGCGTACTTCTTCGGCTGATGAATGATCAGGTTTCCCCTGCATCGGCCTTTCTTCCCGGTTCAACCAGTTTAGCAATCTGGCTCTTGTCGGTTTCTTACCCTTGACTTCACACCATGCAATCATCTTCCCATGCAGCACTTCGATGTTGATCCCCTCATAGGCAGGATTCGATTTCAGGCTTGCAAGCCATTCTTCATCTGACATCTTCGCTGCTCGCGTTGGTCGAGAAGGTTTATCCTGATCGACACCAGCTTCTAAAGATTCTTTCTTTTCTTTCTTATCCTTCTTCTCTTTCTTGTTAGTGCACGGTTGTTGCACGTTTGATGCACGGCTGTTGCACGGTTGTTGCTCAGTCTGTTGCACGGTTTCCTGATACTCTTCATATTTTATTATTGTAATTACACTACTTAGCTTATTATTCTGTTGTACAATCTGATGCGCACTTTCGAGCCTGTTCAAAAAAGTTTTCACTGCAGTTCTTCCCCAGCCCCATCTAGCGGCCAGTTGCAAAATACTGTAGCCAACCTGACCGCGCTCAATGCGGATCTGCACGTTACGAGGGTAAATGTACCCTTCTTTGTAATTTGCAATCATAACGAGATCGATCCACGCTTGTCCGTAAGAGAAAGGCCGATGGTGCCAAAGCCAGTTGTCTTGAACTTTGCGATAGACCTTCACCCATCCGTCGCTCATACCGCCCACCTTTCCCCGGTTCGCGCCGTATCCGCCATTTCATGGATGAGCCGCTTGAGTTCGGAGATAACGTCTTTGCCGTCCTTTTTCGCCGCCTGTCGCAGCATTTCATAATCGGCAGCGTCAACGTCCGGGATGATAATGTCTCTGGTCTGCTTCCCGGTGCATTCGCGGCACTTGACCGTATGCCGCCGCAGCTGAGTACACCGTTCGGTCGTCATATCTGCGGAGATAAGGCAGTTCATAAGTCTGGAACCTCGTCCCATGTGCGACCGTCGAGGATGCGACCGGCGGCTTTTTTGCCCATGCGGTCCATCCACTCATTGTATTCCTTGGGTACTACTGGCTTCCCGTCAGGATCGTTGTACCAATTCAGCCCCCACTCTCCCCACTGTTTGAACAGAAATGGAAGCCCCACCGATTGTTCACGGAGAGAGCGGAACCAATCGGCATGAGCGGGACGCGCACCGGGACCGGATTCGCCTCCGGTGATTAGCCATCGGAACGGTGAAGGTTCGTCTTCTTTGTGGTTGATCCATTTGCTCAGTGAAACTGGACCAAGTAACGGTTCACAAAGTATTCCGACGTTCCAGCCATTCACAGACAGTGCGTAAGCGGACGGTATGCGCTCATCCACCCGTTGCTGATCTTCCATCGTGACCATAATGATGACGTTCTTTGCGACGTACGGCGGCATAGGTCCACCGGGGAACCGATATGATCTCATAAAACTGACTGCCCTCTCCGGTCGTTTGGTAACGATAATGAACCGGTGATGACTTGCTTCGTACATGACCCCAAAGGCACTCCCGATGAATTCGTCTGGTACCAACTCGTGAAAGAGATCGCTCCATATTGCGTACACGGTCGGCTTGCGACGCTTCAGGGGAATACTGAACCGGTCCTCACGGCAATGCACTATACCGTTGAAGACACCATTCGGAGCTAAAGGAGAAGGGATGTGCTCTTGATGCCCGGTGGCGGTACCATCGGTTAAACTGCCAGAAACGCCCTTAATCACTCTCGCGCCTAATCGACGTTCCATCCCCGCAAGCCAACAGTTTTTGCAGCCGGGAGAAATGGGCGTGCAACCCTCAATCAATGACCACGCTTTATTCCAAAATTTCCCGTGCGGGATTTCGCTTTTCAATAAGTCTTTCACGCTTCCCTCCAATCTTCGCAGCCGCACAGTATGCAGACGTATTTACGGAATGTTTTGACGCTGCCGACGGCGCTTGATTTGAAATTGAACCGCTTCGGATAATTTTTAACCTCAGCCGTCCTGTAAAATTTATGAATGTGTGAGTATTTCATCTGCCAGCCACTACCAACTGATAAGCGTATCTGTTGCGGTCCAGCTTGCGACAGTTGATTTTCATCCCGGACACCCGGATATTCTTCCGCAATTCACAGACGGCTGCACTCACCGCTGTAATGTGTGCCCCCTGGATGATCTCCAGCGTCGTGTGTTCCTTGCAATCCCGCAGAAAATAAAGAAGCCGCTGGAGACGAGGGGAGCCTTCGAGGGAAGCGTATCTTATCGTACCTTTTGGTCTTGCCATCGGTGGACCTCCTGAAGTAAACGCCGGCTGTTACCCCGGCGCCACTGCATTAAAATTCTTCCCACTCCCAGCCGCCACCGTCCTTCTTCGGTTTGACCTTTACAGCCAGGAACCGGAACGGATACATATCGGCAGCAATCTTGATCTTCGCCCGAGCGTCGTCCTGCCAAAAACCCTTGACCTCGTGAAGTTCAATCAGCCCGTTCGAAAGCATCACGGCAAAGTCCGGAGTAAAAAAAGTGTTATCCGCAAGCCGCAGTTTCAACCCCTCGAAGCGATACCAGAGGACTTCACCCGCCATCTTGAGCCCGTCGAGGTAGACGCGATATTGTTCCTCAGTCTTGTTGAGTTGCCCGGTCTTCAGTCTGCCAAGCGCAAAGGATTTATTCACGCCACGTTTAAACATTATCTTCCTCCCGGAGTGCAGAAACGGGCCATTCATCGTCACCGTCCGGAAGTTCAGGAAACGCCGGGGTATCTTCTACGGTAGAAGAACCATCAAATAAATTGCCGTCCTCCGCAGGGCAAATATCGCCCTCAGCAGGTTCCCCATCTTCGGCGCTGGCATCGGTATATCCAAAACATTCTTCGACCGCTGCAACTGATTCTTCGACGCCGGCCAAAAGGTCAGGTTGACGGTAGGCTTCAAGTTCTGCTTTCGTCAATGTCTCTTCCTCGACACATACGTTCCGGTCCAGGCGAATCAGTTTCTTGATACCGTGCTGATAGTCGAACAGCCAGCGGCATTCAACCGGCCTTTCTTCGCTGCCTTCTTCGACGATGCGCGTGATCTCGTCCAGTTCGTCCTCGACCTTCTTGATCGAATCGCCGTAAGCTTTCGCGCTGTCCTTCTTCTGCTGATTGAGCCGCCCCCATTTCGTCCAGAGTTCGGCCTGATGCTTCGAGTAGCAGCCGAGTTCAACGTCAGTGAGGAATACCGGGAGGGGATGCGTGAACACATCGCTCATCGGCAAATCAATGATGACGGTTTCCTGAACTTCAGGGATCGAGGCGGAAGCGTCAACCATTCCTTCGCCTTCGCCATCGCCGGAATCTTCGTAAGGCGTGTCGACTTCTTCCTCTGCGTCCCAGGGATTGCAAACCTCTGCATCGTCCTCGCCGTGCTCAAATATCTCTGGATCTTCTTCGCACTGCTGCCGGATCTCTTCCGCCCCCCTTGCCAGTGCGTCAGTTGCTGCAACTTCTGCCGCTTCGTTTCTCTTGCCCATTGATTCCTCCTTTTGTTATGTTTCTATCCTTTAGCCTTGATTTCCTTCGCTACCAGTTCCTCCAGTTCTGCAAAACAGTCGCTGATTGCCATGCCGCCAGCGGTATACAGGGGATAATATGCGGCCTTGTCAAAGCCCATTCGGTTGTAAATTAGATACCGGAAAGTGCTAGTGTCCTGCATATGATCCCATAGATGGGCAAACACCCACGCGACCTGTTCAATAGTGGGTTTCGATTGTCCATCCAGAAACTCATCAGGCGATTTCATACACGCTCCTTCGGTTGGATTCTGTTTCCTAAATATCGGACACCATGCGGGAATAGGTGCAAAGTATATGCGCCTGTCGCTTGTGGCGATTACGCCCTTGTGTTGTTTTTCAAAGTAACATTTGACCGTTTTTAAACCCTTCAAGGGTAAAGAGTGATTACAGTCTCGACAGTTGTTGATTATGATTTCCCGCATCCCAATTGCTCCCTCGTTATTCCGGTTCCTTCACTTCTTGGGTTGCCACTCTGAATATGTCTCCCCGTCCGGCTTGCAAAACTCTTCCATACACTTATCGCAAGGAGTCTCCGTCGTCTTATTGCTGGCATACTGACAATTCGTGCAGTCCTCTTTTGCCATGATGTCACTCCTCCCTGTTCGGACATGCGCTCTGATGCTGACCATTCTCCGGAGTGCAGAATTCACAAGACTCAACCAATGGAGTTTCATACTGGGCCTCTTGGATCTTCTCGGCCTCCTTACTGAATCCGAAGCGCTCCTCTAAAGTTGCTGACGTTTTTTTCTTCTGTTCAGAAAAATCGATACCATCAAACTCGTTAATTGCTGCGATAGCCGTGCTCATCCGGTCAGTTTGTGGCAGGAGCTTGTAAAGCTTCTTGATTGCAGTCTTTCGCGCCCCTTCCCCATAGTGGTTAGTCCACATCGGAGAATTAGGTGCCTGACTTGTTTTCCTGACAAGCTCGACTTCTGCGCGGTCCAGAACAATAAACTTTGTATGCATAACGTTTCCGAAAGGAAGAATCGCCGTTGCATAGACATAAGCCATCTCGCCCTTACCGGCCGCTTTCTTTTCCGGTGTCAGGTCATCCCGCATTGAAAAAGGTATATGCTCAAGCGTAGGATTCAGACCGCGAACGTATTTGAAGTAATCCCCGGCATAGACAACATCGGCGTCCATATCAATGCAGCCGCCAGACGATGTTGCTATCTGGCAGAGTCCGATATAGGAGTGGTCAAGGCACGCCGTCATAACGTTGGCTCCATTGATCTTCACGTTGCGCGGTATAAGATAAGCCTGACGGAGAGCAGGGTTAAGAGTCGTCCCAATAGTCGCAATGTTGATGATCGCGTTTGTAATACTCTGCGGGTTCTCTTCGGCTATTTTTTTGAAAGCAGAGACGTTGTTCCTCATGATCTGAAGCGCAAAGGTAAATTCCCGGTTCCATGTGTTTTCGTCAATGACGGTAATAAAATGCTGCTTTGCCTTAACCGCCAAAACTTCAAACTTCGGACGTTCTACGTTTTCGTTATCGTTGCTCACTATTTACCTCCCCCGAGATCTCCCCATCGACGATATGAATCCCGACCGACGGATCTTCTGACATTCTCTCAGCCCACACCTGATATTCCTCATCCCCCGCAAGCTTTTCAATGATCGCCCAATTATCTGAGTCGAGCATTTCCCCATGGTTGAACCAGAGAACGCGCAACTCCGGATTGAGCGCCATCCCGATTGCAACCGACACCGTAAGCTTTTCGCCGTCAGAAGCATGGTCGAGAGGAAGTCCGTTGAACGTGATCCCCTCGGCGTTGAATCCAAGACCTTCGACCGGGAACTTTGCCGCGGCGAGAGCATCGGTCTTTTTCTGGTCAAGGTATTCAATACCCTTTGTCATGCCGATGTACTCTTCTGTTTCCTTCTTCCAGTCTGCAGTAATTTGCTCCCGACGTTTCTTCTCCCGGACGTGAATGTTCGTCATCTCGATTTCACTGAGCATGTTGTCGAGTTTTGAAAAGTCCGGATCGACAAGAGCGTCGACCGCTGCTTTGAGTCCCTTCCCGCTTTCCTCCATCTTCTGGACTTCCTTCGCCAGAGCCTGACCTTTCTGGAAAAGACCATCCTGCTTCTCCCTCAGCTCTTTTATCTGAGCTTCAATCTGCTCCCACTCCAGACGAGCCGCCTCGTGCTGATTCTTCGTCGACTGATACCGTTCTTTGAGATCGCTGTATTCCTTCCGACGTCCGTCGTTTTCTGCCTTGACCGCTTCCAGTTGCCGTCGCTCTTCCGATACGGAAGAAAGCGGAACCTCGTTTTCCGGAAGATCTGCAGGAAGGTTTGGCAAGTCCGCCAGTTTCCCCTTGAGTTCGTCCCGTTTCCTTCCGACATTGGTCCGCTCGTCAAAAATACGCGCCCGTTCCTTGTCGTGTGCATCCAGGTCAATACCCACGTCGACCAGACCGAGAAGAATATCCTTCTGCTTCTTCGCCTCCATCTTTGCAAAAGCAAGGGGATCGAAGGAAATCATTCCCCGGAGACGGTCCATGACACCAGCCGGAGACTTGAACGCCATCCCTTCTTTGTTCTCTACCGTGAGGTATTCCCCACGTTCCGTGAGCGTCAGTTTTGCGATGATGTCGCCCAGGTCGATCTTGACAAATCCCCGCTCCTGACCTTCGCGGAGAAGCTTCGTGATCCCCTGCTTCTTGAGTGCCGCCTTGTCGACGACCGCCATGATTGCATTGAGAATGGAACTTTTACCGGCGCCATTCTTGCCCGAGAGAACGACCATGTTCGCGCCCTCCGGACGGATGCGAACCGCCTTCAGTTTCATGAAGTTCTCAGCTGCAAATTCAATTATATGCATCGTGTTACCTCCGAATCCCGTAGAGCGGGTAATGATGAATCTCCAAAGAACATAGCTTTTTCCATATCCTCGTTTAACTGCTTCACAAAGGCTTCTTGCTTCTCCCAAAGAGCGAGCAAGGCAGGATTTATTTTCTCGTAGTACTCCCGGCGCATCTTCTCCTGAAGATAAAGTTTTTTATACGAAATCCCCTTTTTCCTCCCCACGTTGTACTTCCTCCTTTTAATTTAATCCTTATCCAGCTTCGCGCTACACTCAGCGCACGTTGTAAAGATCCCGCACTTCGGACACTTCGACCGTCTGAAGAAAGCGACCGCAATCGACAGCGCCACCCATGCGATGAAGACCGATAGAAAGATCTCCGTCATGCCGCTTCCTCTTCCCACGGCACCAGCTCTTGACATCCGGCGTTTACATAGTTCGGCCATGCCCCACGCTGCCGACATTCAGCCTCAGTCTTGAGCGCCCTCTCGTATGACTCCCGGCCCCGCAGGAGATAGGTACTGTCCCCGCCCAATGTGTAGACTTCGCACCGATAGGGAGGCTTTTTCTCAACGGCAATGAAGGCAAAAGCGTCCATCTCAGGAGCGACCGGCGCGGACTTGTCATGCTCCCATACTCCCGCCGCGTTCTTCTTCATAGGCAGATGACGAACGGAGTTGTAACCGTCAATGTAGAAGGCACCCTGTTGAAAATATCCGTACTTGATGCACGATCTTCGGAATGCCTCAAGTCCAGCATCCTCTGCTGTCTTGAGGTCAATAAGCGTCATCATCTCCAGGGAGGGAGTCCGGTCCGGTCGACATTTGCAGCGCATGACCAGACCGTTCACCGTTACGTCAAAAATGACCGTCGTCTCCGATACGCCTTCAGCAAGTAGCAATTTCGCAAAGGGATGACTCCGGACGGAATCCTTGACGCCGCGCAATGTGTTGTAATCGTCTATCGAAAGGATTGTTTTACCGTTCGCATTGGCGGAGAATTGTTTCCACCAATCGATTGCATAAAGGGTTTCCGGGGATGGTTTCTTTGCAAATACTTGCCGCTCTGTCGGACGCTTCGGGGCATTCTCCGGAAGAACGACGCACTCAGAATGAAAAGCGTCGTCGCCTTCCAGCGTCATGACGTGAGCAGCCCGACCGAAACGGAGCGCCTTCGTGTCGTCCGGATCTTCGACCTTACCGTTCGCCGGGCATTTGTTGATCTTTTTGAGGTAGGTGTTAGAGACATACGGCAGCGCATGGTAAACAGCAGCCGGTATGCCGTGGTAGATTCCTGGTTGAAGCTCGATCATGCCTTCACTCCTTTTAATAAAATAATGACCTGCAGAAGAACCTGGTCCGCCACCTGTTGCTTGATATTCCACGTCCACGGCATTTCATCTATCGCGTTCTTGATCGCCGCCGAATAGCTCACTCCGTAAAGGCAGACGCATGAATAAACCTGGAGAGCGAGACGCATCGCGTACCCTTTGCCGGCGCTCATCGGGACACATCCCTAGGGTTTTCGCAGTACCGCTCAAGATCAGGGTTAGCTTTTCTTACCCGTTCCATCCTTTCCACACATCTATGCTTTGGCACCTTCCCGGAAGAGACATACATCTGAAAGATCTTGCATTCCATTCCGGACTGCTCGCAGTACATGAAAACCAGCTCATGACAATCGCAGCACGGAGGGAGCTGCTGTTTCCCGTACCCGCTTTTCTCCATGTTCTCCGATATTTTAAGCTGTTGCTTAATGTACTCACTCCGTTCGGCGCGTCCCTTTTTTAAATCACCAGCAAAACCTTCCTGTTCGGCAATTCGATATATTTCTACCGGGCATCGTGGTGTTTTCGTTAAGACGGTTTTGCTCATCGGTTCCCTCCGTAAACTGTTGATTGATTTCCATTATTGCCCTGCCGATTATTTCGGGGATTTGCGGGACGACCGTATTCCCTAGACATTTAAGTCTGTCCATCCTTCGGGGTATCCCATTAGCCACTCGACCCACTGCGGGTTCAACTGCCCAGTGTGACCATCCCTCAAAAGTTGGCCCGGTATGCTGTCCCTGTCTCGCTGCGAGACAGGTAATGTGCTGTTCTTTGCGTCCTGTGCCGTTGGTGTCGGCATTAGCTTGCCGTTCTTCCCGATCATCCCCAGCGAAAGAGCAACCTGTGTCGTTAGATGCGTTGATTTCTCCACGCTCCGACCGGATGTTTTCGCGGACATCCCGCAGTTTCCCGCTTTCGGAGTGGGCCACAATCCAAACTCTATCTCGCCTATGAGGGGCATTGACGGCACAAGCAGGAACAATAAACGGTTGCACTTCGTAACCCGCGTTTTCCAAGTCAGCACACACGTCATCGAGTGCCATTTCGACGAAACCAGCAACATTTTCACCAATGACCCAAGTGGGGTCGAACTCTTGCACAATGCGGAGCATTTCCGGCCAGAGGTGGCGGTGATCGTCACTGCCTTGCTGCTTCCCGGCAACGGAAAACGGTTGACAGGGGAAGCCGCCGCAAACGAGGTCAACGGTATCAATTCCATCTGCTCGTAATCTTTCGGCTGTGAGGGTTCGTACGTCTTCATAAATCGGTACTCCCGGAAAGTTCTTTCTCAACACTGCTTGCGGGTATGGCTCAATTTCACAGAACGCAACCGTTGTCATTCCCGCCCGGTGCAGCCCGAGACTAAACCCGCCTATGCCGCTGAACAGGTCAAGGACGTTCATCGGTGGCACACCACACAGCTTTGGGGCTCGCCGTTCTTGTCCAGAACAACGCCGAATTTCTTATCTGCAGTAGTAGTTTCAGGAAGACGAATCATCAGGATTGAGAAGACGAGAACAACCACGAAACAGGAGATACATTCCACTGCGAACTTTATCTTCATTGCTCCTCCTTGACATTGAATTAAGACAATTTAAGATTTGTACTGGATAGGTACGGGCTTGTGATTCAATGTAAGACAAAAAATTACTCCCGCTTTTGCCGCTCCTTGTTTTGCAACCGCATCTGCTCCCGAGCATGTTTCTTCTGCTCTTTCGGGGGAAGGCTTGCCAGATACTGTTCATCCAGCCGTGCCGCCTCCTCACTGCGGAGCTGCCGCACCACTTCAGCAGCAATGCACTTTATGTCATCAGGATGGATGCGCTGCATTCCTCGCCCCGATGACCATCGTTGCCAGTTTCGCCATGCCCTTCGGAGTCACCCGTACCTGTTCGCTGATGCGTTCGCTGCCGTCAGCAAGTGGAATCGTGGTGATCTTGTGAATGAGATACCCGGCCTGGATCTTCGTCTGGTAGGCGATGAAAGAGCCGTTGCCTGGACGCCGATAAATCCATTTTTCGTACTGGAGTAACACACAGAATTTGTGCGGAGGAACTTGCAGCGACTTCGCCGCATCGGTAAGACAGAAGCTGCCGTCGGCACTGGAGAGAAGATCGAGCGCGTCGGCTTTCGGCTGAAGTTCAATGACTTTTTCCGAATAGGAAAGCAGTAGACTCCGCATGGTTGCCGGATCGCTCAAGGCTGTCATTGGGTTGCCGTATCCGCCTTTCTTGCGGATGGAGGGAAGGACTTCGGATGTTACCCACTTCTTGAAACGTTTTGCTTCCGGCTTGCGGCTCGTCATGATCAGGGAGTAAAGGCCGGATTCGTTGATGATGGTCATTTGCTGGTCGCCGCCAGGGGTATCAATACTACTGATACCCTTTTCATCATCATCAAGTCGGCTGACAGCCATTGGTGCATTGCCGATCTCAAGGATGCGACACGCATCAGCCGCCACAAACCACGGGCTGTCACCTTCAAAAACCACTCGAACAGAAGCACCCTCGAAGTTGAAAAATTGTGATAATGAAGATGTAACAACAGGGCGATTGGCGGAACTGCCAAGGTGTGAGGTAATTTTGTTCGCGGCATCCTTTGTGAAATCGAAATAGGCCACGAGCTGCTTGTTGCTGATGTTGCGGAAATCGGCTCCTTTTTCAAGATTCAAAGCCGATATGGCCCCGCGAAGTGCCTGAAGGATGCCTGCCTTTCCCCTTTCCATTCCAAGGGAATCCAGGATTGTTAAACCGTTTACAGCAAACTCTTTTTGCATTACAATGTCCTCCGCTTGTTGTTTTGCCCCCCTGATCCGTGCTAGCGGAGAGGGGGGATTTTTTATGCCAAGTGCCCTGGTTTTTCCTGCCGAATCACCTCCTTCATTTTCTCAATATCGATCAACCACTTTTTGGACATAGGGGCTTTGCAAGCCGGGATAATTCCGGCCTGCGCCATCAACTTCAGCTTAATTGCTGAGATTCCAAAAATTCCCTCGCCTTCTTTCAGTGTGCAAAAAAGTTTTTCCATAATTTCTCCTTCACTAGTAGTTTTTGCTTGACACCTTATCGTCAATATCCGATATTATCCGCACTTTGATATTTGGACGATACTCGAATTCGCGTATCATGTCAACCAAAATAATCGAATTGGAGTATTTTTTTTATGGAGACGGTATCTGAGCGGCTTGATTACATGATGAAGAAAAAAGGGGTTAACCAAGTTGAACTTGCAAAACTTACAGGAATAAGCCAAGGGCGGATAACAAACATCGTAACTGGTAAAACCAAAGACCCGCAAGGGACGACTATTATGAAAATATGCAAGGCGCTAGATATCAACCCCTTTTGGTTGATTATGGGATGGGGAGAAGAAGATAATGCTAGTCAAACCAGCAACCTATAAATTGCCACCAGTCCTGACACTAATTCTTGTATTTCAACTTTTAATTTCATCATCAGCGTTTGCTAATTTTTTTGATGCTACAGGAGATTTGGAAGGAAAATCGGTTGTTGTTGCCGGGGATATAAAGTCTCTTGATTGTCCGACTGATGGTAAATACGACTGCGACTTTTGGCCGATAGGGTTACTAAAATTCACTCATAAGGATATCTGTATGACGGCTGGCATATCTGTCTGTGGATTTGGATGCAAGGGGTTAATTGCTGTTGGCGACGATAAGGTACCATATCTTTTCACGATAAAAGAGATGCGTGGTGAACTTGAAAAAAACCGAGCGAAACTTTATAGGTGCCCTGCTATTTACTAATCTTTTCCTCTGCTACACCTCTGCCCACCAAATCCCCAGGACAGACACAGGGGAAATAAATCGAAGTGCGACAGCAGTGAGGCAGTTTAAGAAAACCACTGGTTTTCCCAAGGGACGCCCCGGTTACGAAATAGACCACATTACCCCGCTGTATAAAGGTGGCTGCGACTCACAGGAAAACATGCAGTGGCTGACCATTGAGGATCATCGGAAAAAGACAGGACGCGAACAATGAGAACCTTTCCCCGAGTCATAGAGCTACTTCAGAAGGAACTTGAAAAAACCGGCAGCGTCAACCGAATCGTGTCGCGTACTGGGCTGAACCATAACACCATTACCTCCTATCTCTCCGGTCGTTCCGAACCGACACAGGACAGCCTGGAGAAGATCGCCCGAGCCTACGGCAGAAGAATATCGTGGCTACGCGGC
>Ga0209727_1001829_pt1 | contig 16409 bp, 12 predicted proteins | sample RifGroC1_FD_183995 | JGI IMG/M metagenome (GOLD analysis project Ga0209727, IMG submission 183995) | Groundwater microbial communities from Rifle, Colorado, USA - Groundwater C1 (SPAdes) (version 2) | ecosystem: Environmental > Aquatic > Deep subsurface > Groundwater | place: Rifle, Colorado...
AGGAATAGCAGGGCTTACTGGAGCAATTTATCTAAAAGAATCTGGCTTAAATGTCGTTTTAATTACAAAATCTGATAAAATAGAGGAAACAAATACAAATTATGCTCAAGGTGGAATAATTGCCTATAAAGAAGGTGATAATCCCTCAAAATTAGCAGAAGATATTTACAAAGCGGGATGTTATTATAATAACAAAGAAGCAGTAAAAACACTTTCAGAAGAAGGACCAAAACTTGTATTTGATTTTTTAATAAACAAAATAGAAATGGATTTTAACAAAAACAAAGATGGAAATTATGACTACACAGAAGAAGCCGCACATTCTGAAAGAAGAATTTTACATTATCAAGATCATACTGGCGATAAAATAGAAGAGTCATTAATAGCTTATGCAAAAAAATTAAATATTTCAATTTATAATTCTTATACTGCGGTTGATTTAATTACAAATAACCATCACTCAAGAGATTATCAAGAACTTTATAAAGAACGTGAAGTTATGGGGCTTTATGTTTTAAATAATGAAGAGGGTAGGGTTGAGACTTTTTTTGCTCATTATGTAATTTTGGCAAGTGGCGGAATTGGCAATCTCTATCAATACACTACAAATCCTCCTTCTGCAACTGGCGATGGTATAAGTATGGCTTATAGGTCTGGTGCAGATATTATAAACTCTGAGTTTGTTCAGTTTCATCCTACTGCACTTTTCCATAAGGATATAAAAAGATTCTTAATTTCTGAGTCTTTGAGGGGTGAAGGAGCAAGACTTTTGGATCATAATGGTAACCAATTTATGCACAAATATTCCTCTTTAAAAGACCTTGCACCTCGTGATGTAGTTGCTCGTTCTATTTACGAAGAGATGAATAAAATTGGTGCAGAATATATGCTTCTTGATTTAGCAAATTTTTATAATGGCGAAAAAACAATTCAAGAAAGATTTACTCGGATTTATAATACATGTCTCAAGGGTGGAATAGATATTACAAAACAACCTATACCGATAGTCCCAGCAGCTCATTATTTTTGTGGTGGAATAAAGGTAGATAAAAGGGGGCGTACTCCGCTTAAAAATCTATATGCGATAGGTGAGGTTAGTTGTACTGGTTTACATGGTGCTAATAGGCTTGCATCAGATTCTTTACTTGAAGGGCTTGTTTGGGGTAAGAATGCTGCTGTCGATATAATTAAAAATTTCAAAAAAATAAAACCTTCTCGCTTTGATGAGATACCTGATTGGAAAACACCTTTAGAATTTGAGGAATTTGATCCTATTTTAATTTATCAGGATTGGAAAGCTATTAAATTAACTATGTGGAACTATGCAGGGATTATTAGGACTAAAAAAGGATTGGATAGAGCTCAATCTGATCTAAATTACTATGCTCATAGGATTTTTAAATTTTACAAAGAAGCAAAATTGAATAGGGATATTATAGAATTACGAAACGCAATTGTTACTGCTCAATTAATTGTTGATGCTGCAATTCACAATGATCAATCAATAGGTTGTCATTATATAAGGTAGTTTTTATAACACAGATTAATCAGATTGATACAGATTAAATTGTTTAAATATATACAACAACTATATTTAATTTTTATAATGACAATTGTCCCAATTTCATTAATTTATAGTCTATGATTTTTGGCAGATCAAAAACTTTTTGTAGAGTATTATTAGGAGTGATAAAAATGTATGAAATTAGGATTAGATATGTCGAAAATCCGATTGATAAATTAAAAGAACTTTATAATGCTAAAGATATAACTAAATTTAGCTTTTATGATGAATATTTTTTTCCACAAAACCAAAATTCTTTTTGGAATGATGGAAAATATACTTTAAGACTTAGAAATCAAAATAACACAAAAAAAATGTATTTTACAAAATACGAAAAAATACAAGCCAATGGAATAACTTTAATTAAAAATATTTATACAGAAAAAAAAGAAGTCTTAAAAAATGAACTAAATGTTATAAATGACTTTGTGGAAGCTTTAGATTTACAAAAAATTGCAACTATTAATAGAATAAGTGGCTATGTTTTTCAAATAAATTTTACTAAAAAAATAGATATAAATATTACTTTAGAATATATCGAAAACTATGGTTTTTCATCAGAGATAGAAATTAAAAATCTGGATGAAATAACTTTAGATTTTGTAGAACAATTAAATACTTTTTGTAAAATTTTAAACGCTACATTGTTAGATACTTGTTTACTTGTGGAATATCTAAAAAACAAAAAAACTTAAATTTTTTATTCTAAGAGGTATATTTTATGCTTTATAATTTGAAATTATTATTGTCAGGTGTAAAAACTATTAATAATACTTTTAAAACTCGTTGGCAAAATTTATTTAATATAGTTGAGAATAAATATGACATTCCTTATTTGATATTTTTAGGTGATCTTTTAGCAATAATTGATAATGATCCTTCGCCAGAGTTTATAAGTCAATGTTATTCTGATGTTGATATGTTTGGCGGTAGAGAGCAAAATTGGATTCTAAAAACTAAAAATATAACTTTATATCGTTCTATAAACCAAGAGATAAATGATAGTTGGCAACATGTTGATGTTTCTGAGGATATACTTGACATAAAAGGTTTACCAGATGATATTTATATAGACTGGGATGGAGATTTTTCAACTCTTGGCGGTGGTTTTGAAATAAAAATTGGTAACATTGATGATAAAAAAATAGACTCTATATTAGAACTTGCATCTTTTTTATTTAATAAGGTAGAAAGTACTAAAAAAAAATCTAATAACATAGAAAAATTAAAAGTTGATTTGAAAAGAGAATATAAATTTGACAATACAAAAAAACTATCAAAATCAAATGAAGATTTGCAACAATTATTATCTCTATTAAATGATAAAGATTATGATGTTGCACTTGGTGCATTAGAACGGATCAAAACTGTAAAAATCACAGAAGGTAACTTTGAAATAATAAAAATTGGTTTTTTTGATGCTTTTGATAATGCCACAATGCCAGTAAGAAAAGCACTTGCTGAGCATCTTGGTTTTTTAAGAAATAATAAATTTTGTGATGTATTGTTAAAGGCTTTAGATGATAAAGATAGCATGGTTTTAGAATGTGTTTTACATTCACTTGGATACATAGGAGATACATCTGTACTTCCAAATGTATTAGAAAAATTAAAACATAATTTTTTTGAAATAAGATGGGCAGCTGTGTCCTCATTGAGTCATCTGATAACTTCAGAAAATAAAGAGATAATTTTTACTAACATCATTAATATGCTTGATGATGACAATCATAATGTAAGAAGTGCAGCAATTTGTGTAATCAATAACAATTTAGGTAATAAATTTAACAATAAAATATTAATAGAAGCACTCAGCAGAAGACTCAAAGATAATAATGAATATATAAAACGAACAGCATGTTTTATACTTGGAGAATTATCCGACCCTTTAGCAATTGATTACCTTAAAGAATTTCTTAATGATTATAATAAGAAGGAAATAGAAGAAGAAGCAAAAAAATCTTTAAAAAAATTAGAAAAACATAAGAATAATCCTGATACAAAAGAAAAAAATCCTAAATCAAAGGAATTATAAGAAGTAATAACTATTTTGGTTAAAAATCAAAATAAAAACTCTCACAAAGGCATAATATTGTCTACTTTGCCTTTATGAGAAATCTACTGAACTATTGATAAAATTAGATTAGCCTTGTTTGGATAGAATAAATTATGTGGCTAAATATTTAATCAAAATTCAAATATTAATAATTAGTCTCTTTAATTTCAAAGTATTTTTTTGGATGCTCACATGCTGGGCATTTTTCTGGTGGTTCTTTAGATTCGATAACATAACCACAGTTTCTACATTTCCATTTAACTGATAATTCTTTTTTGAACACTTGATTTTTTTCAATATTTTCTAAAAGTTTTAAATATCTTTGTTCGTGAGCTTTTTCTGCAATAGAAATATTTCTAAAAGCAATTGCAACTTCTTTATACCCTTCTTTTTCTGCAATATCAGCAAATTCTGGATAAAGAGTGGTATATTCAAAATTTTCACCATGAGCTGATGCTTTTAAATTTTCGGCTGTTGTTCCAATAACTCCAGCAGGAAAGCTTGCTGTAATTTCTACTTCTCCACCTTCTAAAAATTTAAAAAATCTCTTTGCATGTTCTTTTTCATTCTCAGCGGTTTCTAAAAATATTGCAGAAATTTGTTCGTATCCTTCATCTCTAGCTTTTGAAGCGAAATAAGTATATCTATTTCTTGCTTGAGATTCCCCTGCGAATGCTTTTAATAAGTTTTTTTCTGTTTCTGAACCTTTAATACTTTTCATATTTTAAATCCTCCTTAAAAAAATTTTTAGTTTGTCAGAAATTACAAAATTTAATTACTTTAATATCAAGTAATTATCTAATTTCAATCTGTGTAATACCTGATAATCTGATTAATCTTTTATATTATAGTAATTAATTTTTTATTTGTCAATAGAATAGAATGATTTTAAAGTAAAAATTATTCTATTTTACAATATTAAAATCTTTAAGAAAATATACCAAAGATTCATTAATATCTTTATTGACTCTTACAGAAATTTGGTTTCCTATTTGAGAATTTTGAACATTTATTATTGCATTTTCATCAAGTTTAAATTTTTTTCTACCATAGTTGTATAATGCCAAATTATCAATAAATTTAATTTCAAAAGAGGAATACTCATCACTTACTATTTTCATCTCTTTGTTTTTTTCATTATAAGTAAATTCATATTTGATTTGAGGAACATTGTAAGGTTTATTTGATTCTGCACCATCAATATCAACAGTAAAAACAAGATTGGTAAAATTTTGTGTTTTATCAGTAACTTCTATACTATAATCGCCTGTTAATATAGATTTTCCATTATCATATTCTAAAAAAGAATAACCGTAATAAGTTTTGTCTTGCCATTCAACAGTAGATAGTAAATTGGCAGGAATTTCCCAACTATATTCTGTGTCTATATGAGTGATTTTTATGGTGTCAATATCTTCCATTCCATTTTCATCATTTAATATAAAATAAATAGATAAAAAAATACTATCAGAAGGCATTCTTAAACTTCCACTCTGATATATTAAAACATTGTATATTGGAAATGAAACAGTAGGGGCTTCATTGCCACACGATATTAAAAATATTAGAAAAATAAATATAAATAATCTTTTCATAAGAAATATATCCAATACTAAAAGACCTGTCATGTTTTAAAAACCTGGCAGGTCTTAAAAATTTACCGTTTTAGCATATCAAGATATGCTTGTAAATCATCTGGCAGTCTTCCATCATCACCTGCATATTTATGAAATCTTACTTCCAGACTCTTAAGTTCTCTTGCCTTTATATTTTTATATTTGTTATCAAGTTCTTCAAATAATGGTAACATTGAAAGTCTGTCTCTAATTTCTTTAGGAAAAGGAATATGTCTATAAAAAATACTTCTTACAACTTTATTACATTTAGGAAGCCCTTCTTTTTCATAAGAAACCCAGAGATTATAGTCATTTGCAAACCTATCTCTATCAATTTTAATTTTATTAAATAATTGTTTTATTTCTTCTTTTGCTTCCATAGAAAGATCACTCATTTTTGGGAAATATTGAGTATAATCATAATATGATCCAACAAATCCGCCTTCAACAGGGTCCATCCAGTTTGCACCTACTATTAACTTATTGAGTTCCCATCTAAAATAAGCAAATGCTAAAATTAAACTTTTATTCAGATCAGCATTAAAGAAAACAGGAACAAGAAATCTGCCTCTTGATGAACGAATATTATTCACAATTTCTTGCCAAAGTTGAACTCTTATCCCAGAATTTGGAGCTAAAACTAAATAAGGCTTAACTTCTTTTTTAATTAACTCACTTTTACCTGGTATTTTCCATGTTAATTCTCTAAAAAATAAACTATGATCTACCGCAGTAATTCTTTTAATAAAAGCTTCTACTTTTTTAGGTGTATTTAATATATTATTTAGTGGACCTTTAAAAGATTGTTCATTTAGATAAGGTATGTAGGCTCTTGGATTATCAGATGTAATTCTCATGCCTTCTCTTATCATATTATTTAATTCAAAAAACACTTTACCTTTTGGTGAATCTTCCAAATTACCATCAGAACTTGTGCCCATTCTCTTTATAAGTTTGTTAAAATCTTCACCTGTTGCAGAAAGTCCTGGCTGTTCTTCTTCATTATAAATTAATAAGAAATAATCATATAAACTTATTATTGGATATTCTGTATCCTGTTTTTGAATAAAAAACTGTAACGAATTAGTTAAAAATTCAAGTTGCTCTTCTGTTAAAAATTTTTCATCAATAAAACCAAAGGCTAAAAATAATCTTACAGGAAGAGGTGCATCAATTGGATTTTTTATAGTTATTAAAAATAGATCAAAGTATAAATCAATAAAATCTTGTTGCATTCTTTTAATAATAATTCTTGAGTCTTTATCAGAAGGGTCTTGAAAATTGATTTTTTTCATATCATTAACATTTTTGAGTATTTCTTCCCTTTTTTGACCAGCAAAAGTTGTATATTCTAAAATTATTTTTGTAGAATCAGCAAATTGTTTTTTATATTTACCATCAGAGCCAGACTTTTGTGTAACCTTTTCCCCTGAAATTTCTTTACTAAGAATGTCATATTTTTGAAAAAGATCAGTATGCTCAGTACCGTTTAATTGTTTATTTAAATGATCCAAATTTCTACATACAATAGCAATTGATTTAGTTAATATAGTTCCATTAGGATCAATTTTAATTTTATCTGCCATTGTAACAATTTTTGTAAAAGGCGAATATTCATCATAAAAAAGATAATTTAATTTTGAGTCTATTTTTGAAACAAATTTCTCCATCTCGTTATTTAATGAATTAAGTTGAGATGATAAATCATCATATAAATATAAAAATACGTTAAATTGCGATGTAATAATAGATATAAAAGAATCTGGTTTTGTTTTTAAGAGATTATGATAAAATTCAAGTTTTTTTCCGTTAAATTTAATAGATGGATCATAACCTGGTTCACCATAAGATTTACTCAATATAGTTGAAAAATCAGTTGTCAAAAAAGATGTGTCGATTTTTGGTGGAAAAACACCACCATTAGTAAGAAATTTTTTATGATTTTTATCATCTTTATTTTTTTCAATAAATGATTGGACTAATCCAAAGTTATCAATAGTTTTTTCTATTTCGTAAATAAAACTTACATATTTTTTTAAATTCGCTATTATTCTTATTGCAAAATCTTTCATAGTAAGTAAAATGTTCATTGCAATTGGTGTATTAGATTTAAAAAAACCTAAAAAATCATTACCTGAAACCATATATTTGGTTATCAAACAGTCAGACATTGTAACATAAGAGTTTTGATGCTCTGATGAGTTTACTAAATTTTCAACACCAAATATTGAAGGTCCTGTAATAATACCAATTCTTTTACTTTTTGAGACAATTTCTTTTTCTTGAAAACCTTTTATATTTTCTCCACATCTTCTTATCTCTATTGTACCCTCATTTAAGAAATTTAATTCTCTTTGAGAGCTTCCTTGCAATATGATGAGCGTACCTTTTGGATAACTTTTTTTCTGTGAACTATAATTTATCTTTTGATCCAAAGTAAATCCTCTATTTTTTATATAGAATATTAATTATATTATCGTATATTATTATATAAAGAATAATTTTTTTTTGCAATATATATATTTAAAAAGTTTTAAATGGTAATAATTTTTTTTCTATTATAATATGCTAAAATGTTTTATATTTATTATATACTTAAACGCTTTTAAAAGGTCAATAAATAATAAAATTGACATTGCTTGTTATTTATTTGATACAGACGAAATTAATAGAAATAAGCGTTTAAGGTATATATTGACAATTTAGACAATTGACAGTATAGGAGAATTACAATTTGAAAATAGAAGTTAAAACATATTCTTAAAAAGAAATTGATTACCTTTTTTGTGATAAATTATTTTTTATTATAGTAAGTAAAATTAAGAAATTAAGAATAAAAGTTATACTATTAAAAAGTATTATAGGAAATGAATTGATTAGTATTCCATAAATAAGCCAAAGAATAATGCCAGAACAAAAAATTATATACATAAGTAAAGAAACATCTTTTGCTGATTTATCTTTTAATATTTTAATCAATTGTGGTAGAAAAGCAGTAGTTGTCAAGCAACCCGCAATTATACCGACTATTTCGGAGAAATTCATAAAAGCTCCAAAGAGTTATTTAAAAACGTTATAAAAGAATAAATAAAAAATTAGTGTATAAATAAATGCAAAAACAATACCACCAAGAACTTCTGATAGTTTGTGAGCTACATTTTTTGGAAATTTTATTTTATCTTTTAAATCTGGATTTGTTTTAGTAACTTCTTTTAATATATCATTTATGTTATCTATTGTACCTCTAAGCCTTACTGCATCCATTATTATTATAGCAGCAACAATAATAGATAAAACAAATAAAGGATGAGAAAAACCGTAATTTTTATCAAAAGCAATTCCAAATGTAAAAGAAATCGCAAAAACAGTATGACTTGATGGCATTCCACCATAATTAGCCATATTTTTAAAATTTAATTTTCTTTGTTTTATAGAATTTATGATACCTTTTAAAATCATAGAAGAAATATGTGCAGAACATACTAAAATTAAAATTCTATTGAGAAAAGAATTTGGAAACATTGTTTTAAATTGATCAACAAGCATAAAAAAATTTGAACTTATATCCATCTCTAATAACCTTCTTAAAATTAATCTTTAATGTGCGAAAGAATTATATATAATTACTTATAACAAAAATGAATATAATTGTCAAATAATTAAAATGTTGAATGCAAATTTATTTTGTAACTAAAACTAAGATTTTTATTGACAAATCTCTGTTTAAAAAATATAATTAACTCAAAAAGCGATATTTATGAGCATAAAATTTAAAACATTACTTTTTATATCTTTAATATTAATACTTCCTATAACGATACTTGGTTTATTTTCATATATAGAAGCAAAGAATGGGCTTGAGTATTTAGCTCAAAATCAAATGCAAATTCTTGCTCAAAATCAGGTAACAACAATTCGTTCTAAGTTAGAATTTATAATTCGTTCTAACCCAGATATTTTAAATACTGAAGATGTGTTAGCCTCATTAATAGAAGATGATTTATATAAAATTAAACTTTCACAACATAGTTATATTTTTATAATAAATAAAGAAGGAAGAATTCTTCTTCATCCAAGAAGAGAAAAGAAATTTCTTAGAGAAAACTTTTTAGAATCAAAATATCAGAGTGTTGTAAATGTTGCTAAAAGAATGATAACCGAAAATGAAGGATTTGATAACTTTGTAAATGAAGATGGTTTTATGTATTTGTATTTCGTTAAGTATAATCAAGGAGAAGTTATATCTGGCTCGTCAAAAATAGAACCAAAATATACATTAGATTGGACAATAGCAGTTGTAATGTCTCAAAAAGATGTTCTTATTGCAGCAAGAAAAATACAAATAATATTTTTTATAGTTTCTTTGATTAGTCTTATTGTTACGATTATACTTGGCTATACTCTAATAAATTTTGTATTAATAAAGAATATAAACAAGTTAGTAATTGCAACAAGACGAATTTCTGAGAATGATGAGTCATTCCACCTAAATATAAAATCAAAAGATGAAATTGGCTATCTTGGTAAGTCATTTAATGAAATGGTGATAGAATTAAAAACTGCAAGAGATAAACTTGTTAGGCAAGAAATATTGAAGCAAGAATTAGAACTTGCTGCAAAAATTCAGACTTATTTGCTTCCAAAAAGAATGGAGTCAAAAAATTATGATATTTCTGCAAAAATGTTACCATCTGATCAGGTTGGAGGCGATTACTACGACTTTTTAAATATAACAGATCAAAGGATATGGCTTGGTATTGGCGATGTTTCTGGGCATGGTTTAAAATCAGGGCTTATTATGATGATGGCTCAGACTGCTTTTAATACGATTTTACTTTCAAACCCTGATATTTCATCTTATGATTTAATTGTGCAGGTAAATAGAGTTTTGTATCATAATGTTCATGATAGAATGGGTGAAGATAATTTTATGACTCTATCATTTTTGAGTGCAGATAATTATGGTAATGTAATACATGCAGGGGCACACCTTGACATAATGATTTATAGAAATAGAACCGAAAAAATAGAAAAAATAAAAACTTCTGGCGTATGGCTTGGGATTATACCAGAACTTGGGGATAAAGTTTTTCAAAATCAATTTTTTCTGGAAAAAAATGATGTTATGATTTTATATACTGATGGTATAATAGAGGCTATGGATAGTAAAAGAAATCTCTATGAACCGGAGAGACTTGAAGACTTATTTCAAAAAGTTGGAAAATTAAGTTCAAATGAAATAAGAGATGTAATATTAAATGATGTTTTGGAATATCTTGATATTCAACTTGATGATATTTCAATTGTTGTTGTAAAAAAGAAATAAATTTATGAGGTAATTTTGAAAGCAAACGATATTATTTTGGCAAAAATACAAAGTCTTAACCACAATGGAGAAGGTGTCTTTAAAACTAAAGACATAACAATATTTGTTCCTCGTGGAGTACCTGGCGATACTTTAAAAGTAAAAGTAAAAAAACTTAGAAAAAACTATGGAAGTGGTGAAATTATAGCAATAGTTAAACCATCTCCTTTAAGAGTCAATCCTGAGTGTAAAGCATTTGAGAATGGTTGTGGTGGTTGTCAATGGCTTCATATTGATTATAAGACCCAACTTTTATGGAAAGCACGAATTGTTAATAAAATACTTGGCGTTGCATTAAATGAAAATATTAAAGTATTGCCATGTCTTGGTATGAAAGAACCCTATCATTATAGAAATAAACTTTCTTTAAATAGAGAGGATTCTAAAAATAGTAAAAAACTTGGTTTAATGAAAGAAAATTCTTTAGAAATAGTAGAATTTGATTATTGCAAGCAAGAGTTAGAATCTAATCAAAAAGCTTATGAAATCATAAGAAAACAACGAATTCCTTTCTCTATTACTCAAATTCATGTTAGGAGCAATCAAAAAGGAGAAACAGGAATTTATTTTTATGCTCCAACAAATACAAAAACAATTTCTAATTTTTCTAAAGAATTATTACAGAAAATAAAAGACTTAAAAGGGGTTGGTTTAAGCACCCATAATGATTATTATCATTTGGTTGGAGAAAAGGTTATTAAGGAAGATATTGGAGACTTAAATTATTTAATACCAATTAATGGATTTTTTCAGACAAACTATACACAGGCTCAGCAATTACAAGAAATAGTCTTTGATTTACTGAAACCAACCAAAAAAGATAAAATTCTCGATTTATACTGCGGTGCTGGCTTTTTTTCGCTTTTTTTAGCAAAAGAAGTTGAATCTGTTTATGGTATTGAGAATAATAGTTCATCAATTGAGAGTGCTATTCGTAATGCAAAAATTAATAATATTACTAATGCTAATTTTGTTTGTGCAGATGTGAAAGAAGAAATTGTTTCGTTTAGAAAAAAATCTATTGATTGTATAATTTTGGACCCACCACGAGTAGGTTCTGAAATAGAAGTTTTAGATGAAATTGTGAAAATGAAACCCAAAAAAATTATATATATATCTTGTTCTCCTCAAAGTCTTGCAAGAGACCTAAAATCTCTTAGTCATCTTTATAAAATAACATTTTGTAAACCAGTTGATATGTTTCCTCATACATATCACATAGAAGTTGTTGTAAAATTAGAACTTAATGCTTCGGATTCTCATAAAAAAATGGAAGTAAAAAAGGCAGAGGTGAAAAAGACTCCTATAATTATTAAGAAGAATTTTGATTTAAAAAAAGTAAAAAATATAAAACCAAAAGAAAATAAAAAAATTATTCTAAAAAAATCTAAAAATAAAGAAAAGACATAGATTAAAATTTTATTGATAAGATAAGAAATTAGTACTCTTTCTCAAAAAGTATTCCTCATTTATTGGGATAGTTTAAGGTCTAAGATAAGGAGTCCAATAATTCTTTTCTATCGTTAACATCGGATTTTTTGTATATGTTTTTTATATGGGTATTAACCGTGTTATATGAAATGTTTAGCTCATAAGCAACTTCTTTATATGAAAGACCTTTTTTTAGATAATGAATAATATCCTGCTCTCTTTTAGAAAAAGAATTTAATGAAATCTTGTAATCTGATTGAAGTATAAAAAGCCCAATAATATCCTGAAATTTATCTTTTATAGGATTTATGTCAACTGTATAAGTTATTTCAATCTGATTTTGATGATTAGCTAATATAAAATTGATATTTTTTACTATTTTTCCTTCTTCCAAAATTGAATTAATAGTTATCATGGAATCTGGGAAAAAATAATATATACTTTTACCATAAAAAATATCATTGTTTATATTGTTAAAATTTGATTTAATTATTACTCCTTTTTCATCCGTTATTATAAACGGTAGAGTGAAATCCTCATTAATTAAATTTGAAAATTGATTTGTCTTATATATTTTTAGAAAGTTATAGCGTTTAATTGTATAATATATAATAATTGAAAAAATAATAATAAGATATGGAGTTAGTGAGAAATATTTAGGATTTATTAAAGAAATAAGAAGTTGAATAATATACCCATACACAAAAGTAAAAATATAAGCCCATTTTATAATATTTATTATTTTTTTATCTTTGTTTATCATTTTGACTTTAGATAATTTATTTAAAAGGTAGATAGAAAAAAGAATTGAAAAAATAAAAAATATAATTATTGATTTATAAATATAAGAAGATGTATTAATTATAAAATACATTTTATCGTTTTCTATTTTAATTTCTTTTGTAATTGGATTAAACCCAATCAATGCGGATATGTAAAATAATAATGATAAGAGATATAAAAATAAAATTATTCTTAAGTTTCTTTTGTTACTTTTATAAAGAAGTGAATAAAAAAGGTGAGCTAATAATGCTGGTAAAAAAATAACAGAAATTGATTGTACACGATATAACAAGATTCCGAGTATATTACTTTTTTTTAAGGCTGGTATGATTAATAAATTAAAACTTGTCATTCTAAGTAATAATAAAAAACATATAGCAAGAAAAATCCAATGAGACGCTTCTTTTCTTTTAATTAACAAAATTTTGATTATAAAATAAACGTACATCATAGAAGATAAAGATATTATCGAAATATTAAAGAATAAAAATAAATCTTGCATGTTTTATAAAATATACTAATAAACCTATTATGTCAAGAATTTTTTTACTAGTCGAGCTTCTTAAATACCTATAAAATCACTATATTATTGTATTGATTTGTTTGTTAAAATAATTTAAACATTTATTATTATAGAAAAAAATAAACTTAATGATTATTTTAATTAGAATTTTTGAGAATAAATGTACTTTAATAAATTATTATTTCGTTTTATAAATATAAATCAGAAAGTCTACATCTTTGACGGTAATACAGTTCTATTTTTGTTTTAATAACTATTTGATATATTGGTTAAAAAACTGCTTGAGCAGTTTTAGAAATAAATTTTAGGAGAGTTTATGCAAAAGAGAATATATTTATTATTATTATCTTTATCTCTTTTATTGATTTTTGCATGTTCACAGATTCCTGATTCAGGAAAAATTAAAGAGGATTTGATTGGTAAAAGTACACATCGTAATGATACAGAATATTGGTGGGACTTTGAAAAAATATCAGAAATTAAAGAGTGCAAAATAATAAGTAAAAATCAAACAGTTGACAAAATAGAATATATTGTGAATTTAAATTTGGAAGATTCTGAAAATAAAGGAAAATTTTTTCTTGAGTTAATAATTAATTATGAAAAAGAAAAAGACAAATGGCAAATGGCAAATATATATCAAAAAAAATATAGAAAAATTAAATAAAAATTATTAAAATTTTAATAACCCGGTATCCTTGTGCCGGGTTTTATTTTCTTTATTATTAATAAAATTTGAGTAATAAGAATAAAAATAAAGGCAAATATGGTATTAGTATAAAATATAATAATAATTTTCTTGTATTAAGAGTATTTTTATTAGTCGAGCTTCTTAAATACCTATAAAATCACTATATTATTGTATTGATTTTAATTGTTTTTCATCGTAATATTCCCTTGTAATTGTTTCTTTATATGAATGATGTAAGAAACAAAGGATTTATTCAATTTTTCTTGCTTTATCTAAAAGTATGATGTATTTTATTGTAAAGAAAACTTTCAAGATTTAATAATCAGAAAATTGTATTATTATCAATACAGTTTAGCCTGAAGTAAAAAAGGTTTTTGAATTAGTAAATTATAAATTAAATTGTAATAAAAGTTTCAGTAAATATGAAACTTTAGATATAACATAAAAATAATGAGGAGATTTTATGAAAAGCAAAATTATTTTGGCTTGCTTGTTTACTAGTTTCTGTCTTTTTTTCACTTTTTCTTCTGAAAAAGTGAGCATTCAAAGTTCACAATCTTCATATAATGTAAGTTTTGTGAATTTATTTAATAATCATACTCCAAAATTTTTCGCTGCTAAAGGTGGAAAAACAAGTGGAGAAAACACTGGTTTTAAAAACTTTGTAACAAAAATTGCTCCGTATGAAAAATCTTTCTTTTATGCTGCTATTGCTACTACTGTTTCTTTTGGTACATTTTTTATATCAGGAATAATTTTGATGGCAGCTGGTAATGCTATGTGGTATAATGGAAATTGGGCTGAAAGACTAGTCGGTCTTTATATAAGTTATGCTGGCTATGCCTTGTTTAGTTTTGCATGGGTTTTCTTTATTGTTGCTGCACTTTTTTGGACATTTTGGGGTCTTATCCAATATGGTAAGAAAAAAGGATATGTAGTTGCTCCTTTTGTATCTGATAACGCTATGGGACTTTCTATTAAGTTCTAATTTTTAGAAATAAGTAAATCTATAATGAAGGAGATGTCTTAAAAGTTAAATGCTTACAAAACAATTAACTTTTGAGGCGATCCTTCATTTTTGTTAAATAATATTTATTGTAGTACAACAATTTCTCACAAATAAAATATCATAATATCATTCCACATTTAGTAAAATTTTTTATAATACATTAATTTATTCAAAATATTTTAAAGAGCTAATTAAAAAAAATATGTCTCAAAAAAAATAAAAAAGTAGTATTAAGTTAGAATGCTATTAATAACATCTTCATAAGAATCTGATTTTTTTAGTATATTAATAATTTTTTCATTTTGTACCAATTTTGCTAAAGAAGCAAGATTGTATAAATGATTCTCAGGGGGTTGAGAATCTGATGCGATAATGATAAATATTGCAAAAATTGTATTATTAAAATTTTTAAAATCAAAACCATTATGATTGACAGCTAAAAATATTTTAGATTCTTCAAAAATATCGAAGTGAGAGTGTAGTAATACTATGCCAGTTGAAATTTCTATTGGTTCTTCAAGTGCTATTTTTATTAATTCATCTGAGATTTTTTCAATATGTTTTTGATCTTGAATTTCACTTGAAATTAAAAATTTAATAGATTCTTTTATATTGTCTGATAAATTAAAGTGAGCATTTTTACTTTTAATCATTTTTATTATTTCTGGCATTTCGACTTGTTCAAATTTTGTCTCAATATCCGATGCAATTTCAGTCTCTGGATAAATAGAAATAATATTATTTTCTTGGAACATAGAATTAATTTTATTTGGTAATTTATACAAGAATGGATGCCATGTAATTTGACCATATCTTGAACTAAATAAAACAATCAAATCTTCTTGATTATTTTTTATAGTTTTTTTAAGATTATTTAAAACAGTTTTCCAATCTTTCAAAATATCAAAACTAATTGTAAGATTTATTTTTTTTTCAGATAAGTATTTTTTTATAGAATTAATTGTGTTATTTATGCCAATAAAATGAATTTTTGCTGATATTTGGTTAGATAATCTCAAAATAATTTCTAAAGATTTTCTGATACCAAACTGTCTTTCAATTACTGGAGGTAAAATAATTATAACTCTTTTACATATATTTATTGGAGAAACTATATTGGTCAATAGCAATGTTTGTCTGGTAGAAGTTAATAATTTATCAATGTTACTACCAAAAAAAAGATTTTGAATAGTTTTTTTATCATGCCAGTTAATAATTATTGTTGAAATTCTTAATTCTTTGATAGCTCTATTAATACCATCAATTAAATTAATATCAATACGAGTTACTGGAACAACAGGAATATTTGCAGAAACTGCTTGAATAACGGCTGGTGCTAATATTTTTTCTCCCATAGCAACTCTTTCTTCT
>Ga0209727_1001833_pt1 | contig 16395 bp, 12 predicted proteins | sample RifGroC1_FD_183995 | JGI IMG/M metagenome (GOLD analysis project Ga0209727, IMG submission 183995) | Groundwater microbial communities from Rifle, Colorado, USA - Groundwater C1 (SPAdes) (version 2) | ecosystem: Environmental > Aquatic > Deep subsurface > Groundwater | place: Rifle, Colorado...
CCCCTGCCAGTTCTGAATATCGCGGCCTAGAATAAATGTTTTGTGGCCTGCTTTCTCTAAAAACGATGAGAATTCCAATAGTTTTTGGATGAGAGCCTGTTTATCTTCGACGTTTGTGTATTTGTAGCCTATATAAATGCGCATGTTTTACAATACTAGCATCTTTTGATGCGGGTTTCCTGTCAGGAGCTTAGGCTTCCGTAATAAAACCGACTATTTTCTCGAAATAAACTTCTTCCTGTTTTCCCGTGTCCATGTCTTTAACTGTGATGACTTTATTTTTAATTTCGTTTTCTCCTAAGATTGCCGCAAATCTTATTCCTTTTTTGCTGACAATACTTAACTTCTTTTTAAGACCGTCTCCTGCGAGTAAAACTTCGGATGCAATATTATTTTTTCTCAGGTTTCCGGCGAGTCCATAAGCTATCTCAAAATAATCACCTAAAGGAAGAACAGCAACCCGTGATGTGGCAGCTTTGTCGTTTTTGATCAGTCCACTTTCACTAAGCTGGTCGAATAACCTTGTAAGTCCTATGGAAACACCAACCCCTGGTAGTTTTTGGTCCGTAAAATATTCTGCGAGATTGTCGTATCTTCCACCCCCGCATATAGAACCGAACTCGGGATATTCTTTAAGGACGGTTTCGAAAACAGTGCCGGTGTAGTAGTCCAACCCGCGGGCTATCGACAGGTCTATATTCCAACACGATGCAGGAATGTTCATGTAGCCCAAATATTTTGTAAGTTCTTCCATTTCGTTGAGACCTGTTTGGAAAGTTTCATTTTTTATGTTGTAGGACGCCAAAGCTTTTATTATTTTTTCAGGCGTATCTTCTATGTTCAGGTAATCCATTAATTTATCTATTTGTGCGGAAGTACAGCCGAGGTTATCCAACTCTCTTTTTACGCTGTCTTCTCCGGTCTTATCTTTTTTATCTATTTCCCTTAGAATTTTGCTTAATTTTTCTGAAAATCCCAGCTCTTCTATAAATCCCGCTAATAACTTACGGTTGTTAATTTTAATTAAGAAACCACCGATGTTAAGTCGTTCAAATGTTGTGTAGGCGGTAGAGAGAATTTCGGCGTCGTAAGCGATACTTAAATTGTCCCTATCAACTATATCTATGTCGCACTGGTAGAATTCGCGGAACCTTCCTTTTTGAGGTCTTTCTCCGCGGAACACTTTTCCGATTTGATACCTTTTGAAAGGGAAACTGAGTTCGTTCATGCGTTGGCTTACATAGCGTGCAAATGGAACTGTAAGGTCGAATCTTAGCGCCAGATTGTTGTCGCCCTTTTTAAAGGAGTATGTTTGTCTTTCGGTCTCTTCTCCGCCTTTTGCCATAAGGATTTCGGCTTTTTCGATTACAGGGGTATCCAACGGCACGAAACCGCACAGCTCAAAGCTTTCCCTTATGGAGTCGAGCATCTTGTTGAATGCTAGCTGCTCGTTTGGCAGTAGCTCCATAAAGCCGGGCAATATTGAAGGTGTTATTTTGCCTTTATTAGACATACTGTGTTTATTCTACAGCAGTATTATTTAGGGATAAAGGCTGAGGTAGTTTTAAAAAGTAAAGGGTGCGAGAAAAATAGATTTTCAACACACCCTTTTGGTTAGGCAGTACTTCGGCGGCAGGTCAGAAGAGAAGTGCGGTTAATGCGTCAACGGGTGGTGTTTCCACGCGGGTGAGCATAAACATGGCAACGTTTAAGCCTATCAGCACGAGAATAATGCTGAGTACCAGAAAGTCAAATCTCAAAGCTTCCTTGTATCCGAGCCACCTAGGATTTTTTTTCCAAAAATCACTTCGTCCGATGACGTAACCTAAAATACCTACTATAAGCATTACAACGGAGCTGCCCCAAAAGTTTGTCCGGATCGGTGCGACGACATATGCGATGGCAGTAAATACTGTAGCGAGGGCAAGGGCTACTTTTACGAGACTGAACCTTTCTATCGTCAAATACCATCTATTAATCGCTAAGGATTCCGTGTGGAACCTCACCATAAATAGCGCCGCAAAAAGACACATAACGAGGACACAAACCTGAGATATTATAAAAACCGTAGCCACAAAGTAAGCCCAAACTAAAGAACCCATGTCCATGTCACTCCTTTACTCCCTGAAACGAGGCACAGTATGCTCACATGTGAGCCTTACTAGGATTCTTGCCAGTTACCCTCCCTTTGATTAGATCGTTATTTGATCGTTTGCAAGGCATTGTAGGATAAAACCGGTTTTTTTGCAATTTAGCCATTTATGGGCCTCTCTCATATTTAAAAAAACTTAGAAAACCCGCAAAAACACTTGCAAAAAAATTATAGTTAGTTCAACATTTACTTATGTATTCAACGTTTTCAAATATTAACGATTCATTTAAGCTTGCGTGGAAGCATAAGATATTGTGGATTTTAGCCTTATTGTTGGTGGGAGGAATGAATTTTAATTCTTTTTCAAACGCAAGCAATTTTAAAGGTAACGATTCTAAAAAAGAAGACCCTCGGTTTAATAACTTCCAAATAGAAAACCCACAAGGCGTAGTCGACAAAATAACCAGTGCCGAGTCCGGCTCTTCGGTTCTAGCGGCTGCCAGTGTTTCCGGAGAAGTAGAGAATAAAATTCCGGAGTTGTTTCAGGGAATACCCTCGATAAACTTCCTCGGTATATTAAGTTCGTTAGTTATGTTAGTACCCATAATTTTATTGGTAGCTTTGTTCTGGTGTGCTGTATCTTTTTTAATAAACGTCTGGGCAAAAGGCGCATATTATTCCGGCCTTATTAAAGCCAGTAATTCGGAACCATATGAATTTAAGGATCTCGGAAGTGAGGGAAAGAGAAACTGGAAAAGATATTTAAAGCTTTCAATCTACTTCTTTTATAAAAGGTTGTTGTCGGTTCTTCCGGTTTTTGGAATCGGCCTGATACTCGCTGCTGTAAATGGGGCCGGAACACAATCTAACGCGGTGAATGTAATTTTCGGAATTTTGATGTTTGCAGCAATTTTGTGGGCCTTTGTTTACAACATACGCTTGTACTTTGTTGAACAATTTTCTTTGAGAAGCATAATTGCCGACAACGTGCCCACAAAATCGACTTATAAGCTCGGGTGGAAGTATTTTAAAACCAGACCCGGGAAAAGTTTAAAACTGGCGTTGGCATTAATGCTGGTACTCCCCATCTGTATGCTTGTAGTTTTTCTTCCGACAGGAATACTGGCGGGAATTACAGCCTTTTTGGTGCAGCAGGAAGTTTCCTTTGTGCTTATAGGATTTGTGGGTTTACTCGCAGCTATTACCGGGGGAGTTACTATCGCGGCGTCCGCTCCTTTTATAAATAACGTTGCAAGCTTTTCATGGACGCGGCTCTTCTTATTTATTAGGGAGTCTTTTGATGATAAACCAGCGGCGGATCCCGTAGAATTTATGTATAAACCGGAGGCAGCAAATGGACAAATATAGCACGGTGTATAAAACAGCAGGATTTTTCAGAAGATATTTCGCAATGGTATTGGATTCTTTAATAAACATGTCGGTTTCGTTTATTCCTTTTTTGGTTACCGTGTTTTCTGCGGTTGAGTCTTACTTAAAATCTCCTCCGTATTTCAACCCCCTATCTTTCGTATTTCCGGCTGTGCTCTTATTCCTGATGCCGATTGTTGTCTTTTTCTATTCCTGGTATTTCACACATAAATTTGGAGGGACAATTGGAAAAATCTTGTTTGGCCTGAGAATCGTGGACGAGGGCGGGGTTTATATGGACAAGGCGACAGCCTTTTGGAGAATGACAGCAGGCTATGCCGTTTCTTCAACCTTTTTGGGATTAGGATACTTTTGGGCGTTCAGGAAAAAAGAGGATTTAACCTGGCACGATCGGTTTTTAGGTACAAAGGTCCTTACGGTAGGGAAGCCTGTATGGGGGATTGTAGCTCTGGTATTGCTGAAGATCTTATTTGTGGTGTTAGTGGTGTATTTTATAGCAGTTACTTTGCCCCTGTTTCTAAGTATTCCGTCGATAGCACCGGTGCCGCTACTGGGGGTTGCCCAACCGGTTCTTTAGGCCTACTTCACGCCGCCCAACCCATTTATTGACAAAATTTTTCTGAGGTGTTAAATAAACACACTTATGGGTCATAGCGTCACATCAATGTTATCCCATAGTATATGGCGGGAAGAGAGTATTATTTTAGAACTTGAACTCATGGTAAAAAGCCCGACGCCGAAACAAAATCCTCTGGTTACGTTAAACTTCAAAAATTAATAGTTGTTCTTTAGACAGAGTACTAATTGTCCGAAATGCCCTTTTGTTATAGGTCTGCCGGCAGCTGTATTAGTTGCTGTTATTGTTAGCCGCACCGCCGCATGGCTTTGTGCTTACAAAGCTATCCGGGGCTTCGGCTCAAATAAAGAGCTCAACCTAAATAAATGAACGAGAAAAGGAGGAAGTATGGGCGTGGATCAAGGAGATAAGGGAAAAAACCCGGTGAAAAGATCGGGTATTTTCGAAGACCTGAGCCAGAATTTCCGGTTAGTTATGAGGTTAATGGGAGACAAGCGTGTTCCGTTTCTTCTCAAAATTGTACCGGTAATTGGGCTTTTATGGCTTATTTTTCCCGATTTCGCACCAGGACCCGTAGACGATGCTCTTGCCATCTTCATCAGCAGTTACCTTTTCATCGAACTTTCACCTAGAAATGTTGTGAATGAACTTAAAAAACGCATTTCTGAGGAAGAGTCCGGTGGTAAAAAAGGTAAAGGTGGCGACACCATTGATGGTGATTGGCACGACGTCGAATAGACTTGTGAGAGAGCTTTTTTCGGAGAGCTCTCTCCATTCCATTTAGCCGGGTTACGGAAATATCATAAGATCCTGCAGCACTTTAAAAACACAACAAGAAAGAGATGTGTGTTTCTTTGAGCGGTACCTTCGGGAGTTTTATTTTATAAAGCATCCGGAGGTGCCTGCTCAATAAGGAGCACACAAAAATCAAACGAAAGGAGAAACGAAATAAGGTGGCTATGTCGCACAGTATGAACAGCAACATCTTTGATCAAGCCGTAACGGTTGTACCGGGACGGAATCATTCAAACGGAGGACGAAATGATAGATATTCTTTCTGAGTATCCGATAATTTCAAATCTGATTAAATTCGGGTTTGCTATTTTCATCGGAGCGTTCGTGTATTTTGGCCTTCTTGGAAGGAAAGGTATGATTGGAGCCCAGAAGGAGAGCGTGGATGCGAAGGACGCAGTTTCCAGCCAGCTGATTATTGCGTTAGGGGCTGCATTTGTGGCATGGGCTGCAGCAGACCTATTTTCAACAAACAGCACACTCGCCAAAATCCTGGATAGCTTTATTGGGTTCATAGTACCGGTGGCCTAACCAGACCGAGGAGGTCATATGAAACGAATCTCGACACTTGTGGGACTGGCGTTAAGCGGCCTGCTATTGACCGGATGTGCGGTGCCCGAGAGTTGGGATGAGTTCGCCAACTGGAGCAACACTTTTTTTGTCCAGATAGAAGCATCTCAGATCAAACATCTTTTTGGGCCCGTATTCGCTTTCCTGGCAGGTGCTGCGGTTGTCACTGCCGTGTTCGGGTTGCTTTATGACCAGGAGCACATGACAGGCAGATATAAAAGCCCTCTCTTTATCATTTTCAATGATAGGAGCCATTTTTTTAGGGGTTTTGTAATACTGCTTTCCGTAGGCCTGGCCATGAATCTGATTCCGATATCCACCAAAGCAGGTCTTGAAGCAATGCCGCCCGATCTTATACTGGACAAAGTCATTTCAGCGCTTAATTGGAAACTGGATTGTTCTGGACCGGTACGGTGCACTCTAATGGGCTGGGCTGCAGAGCTTACGCTTTTTTTGCCTACTCTCAGTAGACTATGGCAAGGTGTTATGTTGCTAGCCTCAACTATTGCGTTAGCAACATCGTTGCCAAGCCGTTCACTAAAGGGTTTGGCATTTATCTTCTCGGCGGTTACAGGGTGGCTAATGTTTCTTGGACTGTATAACGGCTTTGTAACTTTCCTGGGGATAACATACCCGTCGTGGGACATTGGTTCCACCGCAGTTGTTATGAATGCTGCATACCTTGTTGGTACTGTAGCTTTGATTACGGTGTGCTATGTGGTGGCACCTATGGCGGCTACAAAGCTTGTCCGTGAAGTTAACATCCCCGAGCCTATGGAAGATGTGATGGTAGAGCAGCTTCCAAAGACGAACAAAAGCGGCCTCAAAATAGACTGGGGGAAAATCCCTTCTCTGTTTTTTATACCGTATCCGGTTCCAGGCAATGGTGACGATAATGATGACACTTACGCTGGCGCTGAGGAATCAATTTTCCACAGATACAGCCCACGTAGAGCAAGTCTAGAACGTCCGTTACTACCTGGACCAAGGCAGGGAAAACAGAGTGGCACTCCCAATAATCCGGACCAGGACCCGGAAGATTCAGCTCCGACTGGTAGTGACGCAACGCGTAAACACCCGGGCGGTCAGAACAGCCGGACGGAAAGTAAAAATGACGGTGGCTCGATAGATGAGAGTGGCGACACTATAGATTCATCTACCGCGCCTAAGTCCCGGATTTATAACGTTAAAGAGGAGGATTTACTGCCAAAACCGAAGACGGGCATTTTGCAAAGCCGTGAACAATCAAGCAAGATTCCCAAAGATTACGATGTATCTCCCGTTTCTGACTTAGAGAAGGAATCTAGCAACCTCTCTTTGTCGGAAAAGATACGAAGTAAGGTTGGTGAGATCCACCTCCTTCCTAAAAGAAAGGTTCTTAATACAAACGAATCTGAAGTTGGGAAGTTTCCATCACTAATCACGGAAAACGGCAAACTGCCTGATGGTAACCCGGGGAGTGTTTCTGATAACGTTGACACAAATCACTTGAGTCGTAACGTCAACGCTCCTCGCGTGAAGGACCCGGAGTCTGAAGAAAGTCCAATAAAATCCAGATTCCCCGGAGTTCCTGATAGTGACCTGTTACCTGATCTTAAGAAAGGAGGTTAGGTTAACATGGATAGCTTTAAGAAGTGGAAGTACGAACTTTTATATGGCAGGTTCGGTTCATGGGGCGTACGACCGTATTGGGGTGTAGTTTTAACTTTAGCCCTCGCATACGTATTCGTATGGAGTGAGCCTATCTTTAAACCCGTCCCATATATAGTTGGTTCCATAATCCTTTTAAAGCTTCTCTCGAGAGTTTACGAAATGGTCGCATACCTTATCAAAAACCTTCGAGAGCGCCGAAAGGAAAAGTACTACCACGAGTACAACGTCATAGATCGTTCTTTTAGATCTACTAGACAAAACAGATAACACGCGGGGCATCCCCTACTTATCTGTCTCCTTTTTGAAGGACAGCCACAACATCAAGGAGATTATTCTCTTTCTTGTTGTGGCCCTTTTTAAATTACCAATAATTTTGGTTGTTTAAATAGGGAGAGAAAAACTAATTAGTTCTGCTTGTATAAAAAGCAGAGCACTTTGAAAACACAACAGGAAAGTGAAAAATAGATTTGGTTAGTAGTGTCTCGGGCGTGGATACCGGAAAGATGTTTATTATCATAATTTTAGACGTTTTTTCCGGTGTCCAAGCCTTAATAAGAGGCATGAACAAATAAACCAACCACATTAGTGAAAGGAGAAACGTGAATCTTAAACTCTTCCGAAAGAGGAAGGTTCCAAAGAAGCCAGTATTACTGCTTCCTTCAAGTATCCGTACGAACCGGAAGGACCCTCGGGAGAACGGTAATTCCCGAAAACTTCTGGGCGTCATGGTGGTAACGCCTAGCTTCTCTAATAGAGGAGAGGCTGCTGTATATTCTCCGGGACGTGACAGAATAGAACGTGCTGTCTCCTATCTTAAGGTTTCAAGAGTAATCGGAGATGTCCCTGTGGATATCCGGCGTGCTTTTGAAGGTCCTGCGGATGAGATAACAATACTTCTGCGCACGATAAACGAGGATCCGGCATCGTTTTTGAGAAACATCGAAAAAAACAAGATGGTTTCCAACGAAGTACGCGCCGGTTTTCTGGACGATGTGAAAGATTGGGCGCTACCCTACAATCAGAGATACCTAACAGCAAGAGACATGTTCGTTTGGGCTCCGAGCAGGGCGATAATCCCAGTAAAGAACGAGCGTACACACGCGAGTCTTGAGGGGGATATTGTTACCCGTAAAAAATACGGGCCCATGCTCAGGTCGGTCATCTATAGAAATCTGGTTGACGAGACTGCAGAACTTAAGCCGGATCCTCTAACAGGTGACGACGATCCGGTCTCTTATGCGGCGCCGGAACAGGTCAGGTTTTACAATAATTACTATGTTCTTCCTGATGTTGACTGTGCATACGCATTTTGGTCAGGCAAGCTCGACGTGGATAATGCATCTCAAATTGCTGAATTAGGAGATCTTCTTATTCACGCAGAGAATGTTGACCGGTTGCTTTACTGTACCGCCATAATCAGGGTAGAAGTTCCTGCTAATAACGGGAATCCGGATTTTCGTACTGTCGCAAGGCTCATATCCAAGCTAGGTAAGTGGCACCGTGTAACCTGGTCAGGCGTCGAAAAAGCATTTCGCGCGTTTGTTCCTGGAAGTGCTCACCCGCCCGGTTGGGATAAGTACTTTGTGTACGACTCAAAGACCTTCTTTGAGACGCTGACACAATCTCTTCGTCTGGTTGGGGATGCAAAAGGTAATTATATGGTCGGAGAAAACAATGACCAGGCACTTTTGCTGAACTATTCAATCAGACCGGGAGTTGTGTACACGGGAGCTTCGAAGACGGGAAAGTCCACCTTGTGTGCAGCTCATGTGGCGCAAATCACGCCGAACATTTTGTGGCTTCCCTACAACGCTGTTCCTAATGAAGCAGCACCGTATTGGGTTAAAGAATTTGGCGGAACAATCTACCCGCTAAACTTGCCGGATGCCCCCGATCTAATAGGATATAGGGGAGACAATGGCAAGAAACGGACCACCGCTGACTTCAAAAAAGTTCAAGAGGAAATGCACATCGAGGACGCCGAAGACGCCAAGCGCGTTGTCCGTGAGATGGAGGAGCAATGGTATAAGCACGGAAAGATAGTCGGATTGCCGCTGACATTTCAACTGGAGGCAGGCAATACGGTTAGGTTATTCAACTGGTACCTGAACTTCCTCAATCAATGGCGGATAGCGTGGGCTAAGTGGTATACAACGACCGGGCAGTTTTCGGTTGTTGTAGCGGACAATATCAATGAACTCGTTAGAGCTGATGCCGACGACCCCGCACTAGGTGAGATTCCAAGACATGTAAGCTTGGAGTCAGGCAATGTACTGAAAAAGCTGGTTAGCAATGGACGGAATTCGGGCATTCTAACGCGGCTTCTTGCACATTCCGAAGCCAACCTCGAATATATTAGTCCCGGATTTTATAAAGAGCTGGGGCTTGAGTTCAGGTTGATGGAGAATGACTACACCAATGCAGATGTGTATGTTCCGTCAGAACAACGAACCATGGTTAAGAATCTCTACATTCGTCTCCCTGTCCGTATGAAGGAGCTTTTCGAGCGTAGAGAGCCTCTAGAAGGAGACCTGACGTGGACAGTAAGGGCTTCTTCAGAAAGATCTTAGAACTTTTTGTTTTCCCCGGAATACCACTATTGATTCTCATGGGCGCCTTTTCGTTCATGGTTTCTTTAGCGTATATGAAGGATACAGACCCAGAGAGCTACAACGATTACATTAAAAATACTCTGGGTCTATCCGGGGGCGTTTGGCATTCACTCCCCGCCGAAGCCGAAGAGCAAGTAATTGCTTTAGGTTTCGAGCCTGCTGTTGTTGCCGATGAAATTTTGGCAAACCGCTGGATTAATGAAAACGGCGGGGAGATTGATCTTGGGATTCAGCTCGCTATACTTGAGGGCGAGTCCCAGGGAGGAACAAATTTAGGTTCATGCAGCGGAGTTGCTTCTGCCGCAAAATACTCACATTACGAAGTTGTGGCAGCTAAGTGGCTACTGAACTACTGGAAAGAGCATGACGTCAGGAGTTGGTCCGAGTTGGCCAGTAAGATGATTCGTCCCGACTACAGCGACTATACCGGTCACTGTTCGGCAGGAGAAGTAGGGCCAAACGGAATTCTTCCAACAACGGGCGTCAAGATATGCCGCGACGGTTTAGCAGGCCATTCTGACGCGTGGGTAACTTCCTGCAATTTTTTTGACAGGAGGGTCGCTCCTTACGGTAAAAACTGGTGGTTAAAAACCATTGGATACCGCTCAGGACAAACCAACGATGCAAAGTTTAAGGCTCTGTATGGTTGGAATCACCTCAGTGAGTACCGGATTTCGCTTTTAACCAGAGCTGCGGTATTCAACAAAGCTGTTTCAGAATGGGGAGAAGTAAACCCGGTTTCCGAAAACGTATACACTTTTCAGGGAGGATGGTGGCGCAAACAGCTTATAAATCTGTTCACATCCACAGGACTTCTTGAAGGTACAGTATACGCAGACAACCAGGAATTCCCTTCATGGGATCAGCCGGTTGTTGTTGGAGACTTTACGGACCCGTATCCGGGTAGTTTTGTTTGCGGATACACTTATGGCACTGCTTTTGCCAACGGTGTCCATAACGGCGTTGATCTGTGCCAAGGAAGTCCGTGGGGTTCTGCACCGGTACATGCTGCGCACGGCGGTTATGTAACGTTCTCGAGGTTTTTACCCGCAAGCGAGAACTTGGCACGCCAGTGGTGGATTTCCGGAAACGTCATTGTTATTGAAGGAAAAGACGCGGAAGGAAACACAATCCAGACTTTTTATGGTCATGGAGCTAACGGTAGTGTGAAAGTTCACGTTGGGGATAGAGTTGAGGCAGGCCAGATGATCATGATGTCAGGATCAACCGGTTTTTCCTCAGGAATTCATCTACACCTTTCGATGCAAATTAACGGCGGGTGGGTGAATCCTACAGCATATTTGGGGGGCGATTGATTTGAGAAGTAATTCTCTTTCTTCGCCCCGTACCACTTATATAACAGAGTAACTTTCCTGTTGTGTTCGGACATTTGTGATTAACGTCTGTGATCTCAAGTGTCTGAATATTTTATAGAAACAGCAACTGTCCCGTACATTGAAAATATAAAGCCAACTTATTTAAGGCGGCCGCCGTTAAGATTTTCAGTCCGTTTACTGGAAGTTTTTACGGCGTACCGTCTAAATAAGAGACGCTAAATAAAAATCAGAGAAAGGAGACAGATAGTGGAATCTAAGAGAAGGTCAACGATGCCAGCTTACGTTGTAGGACTGGTTAACCTTTGCTGCGCGGCAGCACTGGTAATCCTTGGGATTAAGGTGTTGGGACTGGAACTTCCCTCTGGCTGGGGCGTAAAACTACCGGATATGGGCGAGACTGTTTTATATCTTGTACTCCTATTCGCAGTTGGAGTTTTCTCCATAATTTTCGCTTTTTGGTTTGCCGGAGAAATCAAACCCTGGCTTTTCGGCTTGTTTGATGACCGTTGGCTTCCGAGGGAGGGAAAGGAGACTTACACCACTACATATGGCGAAAGACTTAAAAAAGTTGCACCCCAGAGTTACATGGGGGTAGTAGTTTGGAAGATGGCCGCTGTTACTATACCTACAACCTTTTTTGTGAGTTTGATTGTAGGTGTATTAGCTTTAGCGACCTCACTCATCCTGGGAAAACCGCAGCTCATTTTGTCGCTCTTTTTAGTAGCCGCAGTCAATACTATCGCAATCTCGTGGTCTTACAGCGTAGAGAAATGGAAAGCGGCCAATTACAGGGCTGTGATTTTTACTACGTGTATTAAGTATGCGACAGTAGAAACCAACTTCTTCGAGTTCCTTAGCGGGTCAGGAGATCTACCCAGTGTTTCAACTACGCTTATGAGCGAGATACGTGACAAGCAAGCTTCGGCAGATCCGGAAAAGTTTGATAAAAGCATTAAAACTTCATGGCTGCGGGACCGTTATACGGCCTATTTGTCCCGGAAGAAAGACATACGGACGCTATTTCTGAGATCTAAGTACAACGAAGCACAAGATACCGTCACCTGGATTGACCACGGCACAGGCCTGTTTAAGCTACTTGAAAGTCTATCCAGGGAGGCAGCTCAGCTGGAAGAGGAACAGAGGTTCATTGATCAGGAAGTCATACAGTTGAAAATGGGGAGAGCTGATGACGATAATTACAGCCGCAAACGTTCTGAGGAAGAAGCGAGGCTTTATACAAACCGCTTCTCTCAACTTAGTGAGCCCCCAAAGACATACGATTTATTTCGGGTCAAAGACCCCGGTCTCTACGACGACGAAGGAAATTTAATTGAAAAACCTTCTTCTGAAATCGTAACTGAACCTGGGGAAATTGACGACGCGGATACGGATGTTTCCCATTATTTCTCGCCCAGCCGCGGTAAATAGGAAAACAGCGTATCTGTTTAAGATTCACTTATGTGAATCCCATTAGTGGGAAAGGGATGGAAATTATTTTTTCATCCTTTTCCCTTACTTTTATTATTACAGGGTTGGTCGCGGGTTGGCGTTATTATTAATTACGCTAAACTGGGGTCTATCCTAAATCAAGGATAAACAAATAAAAAATCCAGAGAAAGGAGAAAACATGGGAAACACGTTTCCGCTAGAGGCTTACATACTTCAGAAAGAGCAAACCGGACTGGAAAAACCTTTATACCAGCCACTTAATGGACGTAGAGGCGGGGTCAGAAAATATGATTACCCGCAAACAGTGGTGATCCATAACCCGGAAATATTTTACGGGTTTAGCAAACCGGAAATACTGCAACGTTCTAGAGAGGCCGCGCTGGTGCACGGTGTTTCAACAATCTATTGGGGTATGCTAACCGAAAATGGAATACAGAAAACCCCGAAGATACATTACACAAGAAATAGAGACTTAGAAATGTTGGGACTTGAAGTTCCTGAAATCGTGGCTTCATACTACAGTCTTGTTGAAGGGGACAAGGTGGAGATTGATCTAGATAAGGATAATAATTCTATCTATTTCAGTTCTGTGAATGGCTGCAGCAGACCGGAAATTTTCAGAAAATGGCCACGCGACCTATCGGGGTTTCAGAGCGGCTACCCAAAGAAACCTTTACCGGTAGAAAAGTATGGCGATTTTGAACTTAGGGTAATCAGTTTGCTCTCTCCCGATGGTTTGGGCGAAGGCAAATGGTTGATTGCTCCGGGAGGTGCAGGAAAAACTTGGATTTTGGTGAAGTATCTTAAGGCGTGTCTTCAACTTACAAAGGAGATCGAAAACCTATACATAATAATGGTATATGTTGGTGACCGTCCGGAAGACGCGGCGCTGTACATAGATGTCATCAAAAGTTTTGAGGGTGCCCCTGCAGAAATCTATAGTGCTGCGTGGAACACCAGACCCGACACACAAGTAGACACTGTGAGATTTGCGATGAAGCGGGCTCAAAGACTGACGGCTATCGGGTATCATGTAGTTGTTCTTACCGATTCTATTAGCCGGACAGTTGCAGCGCACACAGCCTCGCAGTATGTAGATAAAAACAGCGGAATGATCGGGGGTGGAATTTACCGGGACAGTTTAACTGAGATGATTGCTCTTCAGTATGGGACACACGGGTCGTATGGTGAGGACCAGTCTCTGTCAATCATCGGAACTGTGCTTGCTGCGGCTGAGACGAAAAAGACTTCCGAGTCTGCAGTAGACCAGGAAACATCGGACAGTTCTACAACGTCGATCTGTAGGCTACTTAAAATCCCTACCCTTCCAAGGCCGTGGATTTCTGTTAATAAAGGGGATACAAACACAAGAATCCCCGAGGGCTACGACTTCAGAAGCGAAGAGCAGAAAAGTGAGATGGAGAAAGTCGAAACACTTATGCGCACAGGTCTTGGTAGTAGATCTTCAGAAGAAGCGCATAGGGTACTTTTACAATACGCTAGGGATAATCCCTTTCCTAGGTATTAATAGAAGTATCTGGATGTGCTTCGGATTCAGTATGTAAGAGGCAGAAATTAAAAGTTTTTGCCTCTTTTTTTATTGCCCAAACTTAACAGCAGAATTCTGGTTGAATAGAAGCTTAACAAGGGTATCGTTTAGAGCTGTTGAATGAATTGTTACCTCATCTATTTTCCCGTCAAAATATCCGGATCCCGCGGAGTCCCGCCCAATATTTAAAGCGGTTGCACTTGTTGAGTAAACGGAATCTGTTTCAGCCTGAGTCCCTTTAAGCTCCCCGTTTACATATATCTTTATATTAGCTCCGTCGTAAGTACAAAACACATGAGACCAGCTACTTGTTGGTAGGGCAGTTGATGATACGGCTGCAGTCTGCCACGATCCGTAATATATCTCGCACTGGGGTATATTTGAGGAGTTGGTTGTTAGTCTAAACTCATTATTTTTATGAATTACGGTGTCTGATGTGGGGTTTGTTGCAGGGTTAACCCAAGCACCAAATGAGAAGTTGTTATATGGCTCGGAAGTTGCCGCTGTGAAAAGAACGGTATTTGCACTTGCAAGATAGTCATCTGTTCCGTCAAAGTCCAAACTTCCGTTAAATTTACCGCCTGCTCCCCCGTACCACATCTCATTTGCCGCTCCCTCGCAGGTTCCAACAGTTGTATTTCCCGATGCTCCCGGAGTTATGGTTAGATTAACCCCAACCGCAGTTCCGTTTCCATCAATCCCTGCGTTATTTGCAGTCGCACCCGAGCACTCGTTAAATCTGTAGCTGTATCTTGCTTCCCCCCTGTTATATTCCCAGTTTATTTGCTGAGGTGTTCTTGCGTATTTATACAAGATAAGATTGTCGATTTTTCCTTCATAGTTGGTGTTGCCCACAGGCTGTGCGCCGACAGTAAAATAGCTGGCTGTTACGGGGTTTAGATTTCCTATATCAGCAATCGTTCCCGTGGGACTGCAAGGTGAGCAGGTCAGCGTTGTAGCTCTTTTTATACCGTTTACGTATATCCCTGTATTAGAAGATGAGTCTCGGTCAACAACAACTCCAACGTGTGCCCACTGATTAATGGGTATCGAAGACGGGTCTGATATTTGAAGCTGATCAGTGCCGTCCGATATTAAAAATCTGAGTAATCCCGTACTGCTCACATAAAGATAGTAACCGGGATCTGTGGCCGCGGTTGTAGCTTTTTTAGAAAATACCACATCTGTAGTTGCCGGGGTGGTTTTGTAAAGCCATCCGGAAATACTGAAATCTTCGGTGTTAATTGAAAGGTCGGCGTTAGTAGGTTCCCGAAGATAATCATCTACGCCATCAAAGTATCCTGCATTACCGAACTTTCCGAGTTCCGCTCCAGTAGGGCCTGAGCCCGCGGGACTGGAGTGCATGTGATATGCGTTTCCTGAGGAGTCTTTCACGCTAAGTGTGCTAGCGTCATTTATCCACACACTTTCGTCAAATTTCCATTCTCCTGTCGGAGCTCCACATGTCGCCGTATCCCCCGGAACACAAAACTCCCGGTCATATGAATTAGATGGATTTCCGGATGAGTCAGTTGATGTTGCTCCCCATTGCGAGGTTTTTGAGTTATTTAGAAGAAGCTTTGCTTCACCCGCCCCCACATCAAAGTTATATACCCCCGTTTCATCAATAGAGCCGTTAAACTTGGCCGAGTAGTCCTCACCCCGTGCCCCGATAACAAGAGTGTTATCTCCGCCTACTGTTCCTGAGGCAGCAATTGTTGTTTTCGAATCAACCAAAAGTCCGTCTATGTATAGGGCAATTTGAGTATTATCTTTTTTAACAGCGGTAGCGTTATGCCACATACCGTCATACAAATCTGTCGGACTTGAAGCGGAAGTATCAGGACCCCATGTTGTATCATCATCCACACCAAATACCAGATTTCCTGAGGTGTTAAAATACAGTCCATATCCTGCAGTTGTATTTCCTCCCCTTCCTATAACATACTCATCTCCTGCGGGGTTTGAAGATGATGTTGATCTAAACCATGTGCTTACTGCAAAACTACTTCCGTTAAAGATAAATGCGTTATCGTCGCGGGATGCGTATGTTGTTGTTCCGTTTCCCAAAAAAGCCTGATTAAATTTTCCTGTTACCGTGTATGTTTGAGCCGTGGGTGGGGAAGTTGTTAAAGTTAGATTTCTGCTATTTCCCGTTCTGTCGTAAACTACCGTTCCTCCTCCTTCGTCAAATCTCCAATGAGCTATCGGAGCGCCAAGAGTGGAGCTGGGCGCGGGGCTTTCTGCATCCAGATCCTTTGTTATTTTTTTAACCTCAGTAGGATACGAATATATTTTTACTTCATCAATTGTCCCTTTAAATGCTTCATCTGATCCTCCGGTCCATTGAGAACCGTATGTTTTTCCGATTAAAA